>OAUB01000004.1_pt1 | contig 238707 bp, 186 predicted proteins | sample 1476121 | NCBI WGS metagenome assembly OAUB01 (sample SAMEA2579998, study PRJEB22360) | human gut metagenome | biome: human gut; feature: human-associated habitat; material: faeces | place: Denmark | collected 2008/2010
TCAGGGTATCAAACAAATCCGTGAATCCCTTGCGGTTCAGCCGGCAGGGGGTAGCGGTCATACCCAATTTCCTCGCCTCCGGATAACTTTTCCAAAGCTCCCGATAAGTTTCTGCCAGGGCATGATGCGCCTCGTCAATGACGATCAAATCCGGCTGTCCGTCCATAATCTTCCGGTTTCGTGACAACCACTGGATAGACATCACCCTCACACTTCCGTCCTCCCTCCCCATTCCATAACGGGAAACCGTCTCCTCTATCTGCTCCACCAGTTCCCGACGATGCGCCACAATCCATACCCGGCTACCGGAACCACACAAGAACTCCCTCACTATGGCAGCCAGCAGGTGTGTCTTTCCCGTGCCTGTAGGCATCTGTACCATCACACTCCGGTGAAGCTCCCACTCTTCAAAGAGCCTGAGCTTCATCTCCTGCTGGTAGTCACGAAGACAATCGTTCTTGCAATACATTATACGGATGCCAGTCGCTACCGACAACAAAAACAAGGAAGGCCGCATACGTTATCGCATACAGCCTATAGTAAATATTCTATCTTTATAAATTTATTTTATCGGCGGTTATGAACTGTTCCTCCACCGAATTCAGACAGGACCTATTATTGTCTATCCCTCTATAATCCAATCACTCAAAGTGTGACTTTCCGAGTCAAAGTTTATCCCCACCTTCACTACGGGAAGTCCGCAAAACGGAAAAGAATAAAGGTAACGAACGGTAACCGTCATATTATAAGTATCCAACCCCTATGGCAATAGTCCTTATCTCCTGTATTCACTGGGGTTTGGGATGTATCGTAAGATTGAATTGTAAATATTTGATTTTAGCCACTGAAAAGTGCCTAAAAAACATTTGAGCTAATAATTTAAGCGATTTCTCAACGATTGGCCCATGCCAATCCGATATTATGGAGAAGGGTAAGATTAACAAAATGAAACATACTATTCCACCAACGATAATAAACTTTTCATCTTTTTGATTAAAAGTTCAGTTCGGTTAAAAAGAGGTTTTACATCTTCTTCAGCCCAATCGAACATGTCATCATAATCACCGGCATGACGCATATTCTGTAAACGAGAGACCAAACGCATCTCATCTTTGTCCAACAACCCTTTAGTTGCAAATTCCTGCCCCAACAAACAAATTACACCGTTATGGGTCTTAGATCTAAAACCTTTATCTATCAATAATGCGGAAGCCATGTGGAAGACAGCATAATACAAACGATTTGCAACCACATTCCAATGATTCATGGTAGCATTGTCCGAAGCTTCAATAAAAACGCTATCAGCCTTTTGAACACGGTAAGCAATAATAGATTTCTTTTCTTCTATACTTAGTGGCATAATTCAATTCCCTCCTGTTCTACATTCTTATAAAAAAGAGTGAAACTCCGTCTTTGCCAATCTGTATAAGTATATATCAATGGATTGATATCCGCACCGATTTTCCAACCTAATTCAACCAGTGGATAAGCTACACGGTCAAAATCTTCATTATATATGCGAGATTTGTCCAATAAAATAAGAATATCCCAATCGGACTCATGATGTGCATCCCCACGAGCCTGAGAACCGAATAAAATGACACGACTCCCTGAAGGCATCACCTGACGAACCGTTTCACGAATGGAATGGATAATCTCATTTTTTTGCATAATGGTATTAGCTTAATATATTGTATGACAAAGAAACAAATTATATTCCGCTTATCCAATAATGAAGCAATTATATTTTAGTTTTTTTATGTTATAGTCCAATTTTGACGTGTACCCCAAGGAAAGCCGCCACAAGGCAGTTCTCCAATAATTAACGTCAAAAAAGATACTGATTTTTAATATTTGTTATTGCTCCAGTCCGATTGTCAAGGGTAACAAATATTCATAATCCCTACGTCCTTTAACAATTTCACTGAAAAATCTCTTGAAATAATCAAGCACAGACACACCCTGCATCCTGCAAGTGGAGATGATGGTATGATATACCGCTGAGACGCCGGCCATCTTGTCACTTCCGAAGAATAACGAGTGCTTACGCTCACCAACCAATGGACGAATAAAACGTTCGGCACAAACTCTATTGTCGGCACTCATAGTACGGCAAAATACTTTCAGCACCATTATAGGTTACCTGCATAAACTGGTATCCGGGTCTAAAACGTCTCTCAAACATACTGTAAGACCGTCGGTCATAGCTGAACAAACGAACCAGACGTAAACCTTTAGACATCACGATAAAGACATCACCATCTTCCGGCTCACGGTTCAACTGCTGATGGATGATGGATAAGACCTTATCATATTTACAGCGCATATCATGAAAATCACGAACAAAGAAAAAACGGTTTAGTCCTGTAATATTCAACATAAGACCTCCAGTTTCTCCACCAAGCTTTTCAAACCTTCGTAGCTTAAATTTTTCTGACTAATATGAACACCATTGCTCATGCGGATATCCACCAGGATTCGAAGTTCGGCAGGCGAAGAAAGCCGAGGAGCCGATTCTGGCTTTTGTTCCGGGATTAGCGAAGGACTTTCCGGCATTTCTGATTCCGTGGAGGGAGCACCCAAAACCTGAACAGGAACTATCTTCCTCCGGATATCCTTATACCATTTGGAAAATAGGTTATAAGGAACTTGGCTGGACATACAAAATTTCTCAATAGAAACACCCGCAGGGATACCTTCCAATTTATAGCGCAAAAATAGACGCTCAAAATCATTGTAACTATACATAAACTTGGCTTTTGATTTAACGAAAGCAAAGATCTAACTTTTATATCGGTTATCCTATACGTCATTTTTGGATGCTAACGAACCATTTCTGAAAGATGTTATAAGGAACCTTGTGCTTAACACAAAACGATTGGAGAGATTCTCCATGAGGCAAGGCCTCCGTCTGGTACTGAAAGTAAAACCTTTCAAGATCTTCACTGCTATACATAATTCTATAAATTTGGTTGGCAGCGAAGATAGGACTTTCAATTAATAGCCATTTTTGACTGCTTACATAAAATAGGATTGGCAATATGCCAACAGTTAACAAGCAAGTTATTTTTTTAACCATTCTGTGTATAGGCACTTGAAAAAGTGTTTAGGCAAAAGGAGATGCCCTAAATTGAGTGCTTACTAAAAAAACAATCAAAGCATTTGATATAGAAAATAACTAGCGTTCTCATAATCAAACATCTCAATATTTTGATTATCGACCTTACCTGTAAAATAGCATTGAGATTCATAATCAAATCCTTGAAATTTTGATTTATTCCATTCTATAGTAACATGATAATTGGCTACATAATCAAAAAGCATGTCAAAAGCTCCTTTTACATGTCCGTTTCTCTGATAATCAAATACATGAATTCCAGAAATAGAACGATGCATAACCAAGAAATGAAAATATTCACCCTTTGAATAATCAAAGACCATTTGTTTTTTACGATAAGGATTCACTTTCATTCCACAAATGAAAGCGATACATGCCCTTTTATCGTTTGTCATCTTTATAAAATTTATAGATGTTACTATTGCTATGCAAATTCAGAATCTTCTCCATTTTACGGGAAGCCGAACAATTACATGTCTCTAAATGCATATAGGCCAATGCATATTCATTATATATATTTGTCATGAAAATCCCCGGGTCATCACTACCTAACACGACAGACGGAAGCAATATTTTTTCTTGGTCAACCTCAAGCCATTTTTCCAAATGATATTCTTTTAAATGTTGATAGTGACTGATACATAAATTGCTTGTAGGCAAAGCTTCAATAACAATTTCCTTCCTAGCAAGATATTCCAAAATTAGCAATTGTATAATTCCCAATGCATCAGAACTAAATAATTTATCCGTTTCTATTTCTATCACTTCATCATAATTCTTCCGGCTGTTTACAGTATCCCCCAAGTACTTCCGTCCATTTGTCGATGCATGATAAGCTTCTATAATTGGTTTGATCCCAGACTTGCCAAACTCAGTTTGTATATCATTATACTGTTCGTATGAATAATTGGAATACCAGCTATCATAACGCATATCCGCCTTTTCCAAAAGAAGAAACGGATCATATTGCCTATATTCCCAAGCTTTGCTCAACAGATAGGGCAGATAATACGTCCCATATACCTTATAAGAATATTCCGCAATCTCACTCTCAAGAGGCAGAACCAGATGTTGCAACCCTTCATGTTTTGATTCACGTATCAGTTTCCATACAAATACCAAATCATCCAACCACTCTCCTTGTGGCAAATAACATATTTTCCCAATTCTCCGTATCCACAAATCAGGTGATATGCCTATCGCCGTACAATGTCCTAAACGGTCGCCCGGCCACAAGTCTAAAAAAATCACGGCTTCTACAATAGTTCTCAGTCCACTCACTAAGTGGCTAAAATCCTCTCCTGCATGAAAAGTGAAATGTTTCACTCCCTGGTTTCTTAAAAAACGATACGTTTGTGCAAAGACCTCCGGTCCTGCATCAAATTCACTAGCAGCCGCATCGACTCCCACTACATATTGTTTGTTATCAGGACTTTCTTTCAAAAAAACGGCCAAAGCGATGGCTTTTCTTTTCAGTTCCTTTCGCAGGAAACGGGATCTGATATTAAACTTCTTCTCGAACGTTTTTTCCGGACGCTTTATGAAATGCGCAATCAATCGCAAATCCGTATCCTTCAAAAATTCCGATTTTCTTTTAGCCTCTTCGAAACCTCTTCGTATTCTGCTAACCAGCAAACTGTTTTCTACGGATGAGTTCTTTGGAGAAAAACGGCCTTCGATTAAAGCTAGCTTTGTACAAAAGTTACATCCTGCCAGCTGTAAAAAACGTTTTTCATAAAACTCTTCAATATGCCACCTAAATGAATTTTCTGTCAAGAGCTGGAATTGCGGGAATCCCACTTGAAGCCGTTGCATCACCACAAACCGATGAACCATGCCTTTTATCAACAAGTAATGATGGAACATACCCGCCACTTTGGTATCATGATAATTCCTTATTTCACTCATGACACACAGGCAGAACAGCAATTCATCTATCATCATCCCAGTTTCACTCATCCCCCCGAAATCCCCCCACAAATTTCTCAATCTAACCGGAGATGAATAATCTTTCTCCCCTTTTATGATCTCCTCCTCCTTAATTAAGCCATTACTAATAGCTATTTGTGTTATCAATCTGCCGCGCAAGTCCGCCGCCTGCTTCATCCGTTCATACAATCTGAGAGGTGTAAAATCCGAGATTATCTGTTCCGACAATTTCCTGACTGCCGCTTTACTTTCATACGCATCCTGATAATCTTTCGCCATCTTATAAGGACTCCTCAACAATAAATTCCATAACACATCCGTCTCTGTTGTTCCGTTCAAATGAAGATGCAAGTCATTCAGTCCTCCTTCCTTCTCCATTATATAGTTAAATGCCGGTATGTATGGAAGTAACTGGACCGTATGTTTGAACTGCTTCAAGAAACAGTTGGCAAACTCCATCATTTTCCTCCTGTCCTTTTGTAATGCCGATGTAAACTTATCCGCAAAGAAAGCGGAAATCAGTAACAAAGGGGGAAACTGCTTTATCAGTTCCATCCATTCTGTAAAACGATCAGCCTTTACATATAGTTCGTGATTTACCGATATCAAATATTCTTTGGCAAGGTCATAAGGAATCCCTCCTATCAAGTCCGGCAAATCCCGGTAAGCCGCTAATGCATTCTTTGCCAATCCTTCATAATAAGAATCATGCTTTAGAGGAGCGTTTTGTCTTTCCAGTGCAATCAACCTTCGTTGAACCTGTCCTATGGACACCTGTCTACTTGTTCCCCAATAACGTTCATACTCAAACAAGCTTTCGTTATCACACAATAGTTGAGATAATATCGGAATCATCTTTATCAGATATAGATTGCATTCAGAATAGCAAAGACAGGAGAATCAGACTGATGCAGTGATTCATAATTCGCTTTTACAAAATCAGCTACATTTTTTATTTTTCCTTTCAACAAGTTTATTTCATTGAACAGTTCCCTAAGACCAAGTTTTGTCTCGCTCATTTTATTTGATATATCATCTTTTATGAAATCCACCTGCATTTCATCCATGCCATTATGTAGCAAGACTTCTAATTCATCCACCTTTATTATATTTTTTGTCTTTTTACGAAGAGTCTGTTTCTCTTTCAGCAATTGCTGGTATTCTTCTTCCTCCCCAGGTAACAAAAATTCAGACGTATTGTATGTTGACAATTTTTCTTCCACTTCCTTCAATTGGATAAAATACTTTATCCACTCTTGAATTCCATTATACCTTTTCAATTCCCACAACACATTCTCCTGCTTTTTTAGCAATAAAGCCAGTTTATTATTCATCTGATCATATTTTAACAATTCATTCAAGTACTGTTCTTTCTCCTCAATATCATTTTGCATCAAGTATTTTAAAAAGGGATTCAAAAAAATCTCTAGCAGAGGACATTCTGAAAGCCATTTATAAAAATCAGTTTTACCGTTTATCGTCATTTTAGAAGATGCCGCCTTTCTGTTATGAATATAGATGGTCTCAATATCCCCTATTACATTAAAGTTCATATTGGGAATTCCGTATTCGGCCATTTCTTCCACCAATGCAGCATTCAGCAGAGCCACAATATACGCATTAAATTTCATACCGGCACTTCTATATTTATCATCCTCGTCTATCTGTAACATCGTATTATAGAACCGGATAAAAATATGATAGAGTAATGATGTCGAAACCTCCACGCTCATATCTGCTGCCCACTCCTTCAATTCTCTAATAACAGTAGTCCACAAATCGTCCTCCTTTATATCTATGGTGACATCGTTCCAATTGGCCAATCCTTCTTTCCGGCTCACCGGATCCAAGAAGAAGGGTTGCAGGAAATTACTATATGGAGCTTCTTTGGATAACATTTCTTCTAAACTGTCCGAACCGTTGTTCTTACTGTAAAACAAGGTTTCTCTGATAATCGCCAGCAACCTGTAAACAGAAAGAAAAACATTCTCATGTTGCCGAGTATCTATTGTACCCAACATAGGAAGCATGGAAAGCACCTGATTGCTTTCCGACAGCAAGACAGGAGCATTGTTGCCTATAAATATAGTTCCCGCCATGGTTTCAACATTCTCCTGTTTGTTCCTATTCAACTTGCTGTTACAAAAGGCCTGTGCCAACCCTACACTCTTCAGTAAATTGATATTAGCATTCAATTGTGAAAATTCAAGTAAGTCACGTACCATACTCCGATCCGACAGCTTTCCTCCCAACCTTTCGCTTAAAACCTCTATATACGACAAACGTATCCAATAATCAAAAATCAGGAAACGATTTTTTCGTACCAATTGATTGAATTTAGTTCCGACAGCAAAAAGAGCCTTGTTCAATATATCATCATTGGTTTCCGGAAGGAAGTTACTGCCTGTATACAATGCATTAGCATGTATCAGGAACTTCAGCATTTCAATAGTATACACAGGTGTCCCGTTAATCAACAATTTAGTATTTGCCGCCTTTTGATTGATGTCATTTGCAAAAACATTCAGCAGTCCTGTAGTTATATCCATTTTCTCCTTTTGGGCAGAATTGAAGTTCAATAAAGTCAGGATACGTACCTGTCCCCTCAAAGATAATCCTAACAGGAAATGGCATATTTCAGTATTAATCCTTTCATTTCCCGATGATATCCCGATACGGTTCAACAAATCCTTATAACATTTGACAATAGCCTTTCCCTTTTTCGTATCCGTATAGATTACTTCCAAAGAATAATCATCCTCTTCCAGATACTCTCTGATTGTTTTTAAATGTATTCGGTATTCCGGTTTCAAAAGTTTAATCAGATATTGATTTTCCAATTGGTCTATCATTTCCGCAAATTCCTCTTTTCTATGTCCGGCATACTCCATTTCCTTTTTCAAGAAGTCATCATCAAAACATTTCCAGTTGGCTTTTCTTACCAGTTTGCTATAAAGTTCCAGGTCTCCGGTCAGTATGGTTATTATCTGCCCGGAAGTAATGTACTTTCTCAACACTTCCAATATTTCAAATCCTTTCTTAAAATCCGTATCAATATCATCAAAAGGAATCACAATACATTTTTTATCCAGCAACTTCAACGTTTCTCTGATATAGATGTGGAATCTCTCTTCCAAATTATTAAAAGCCTTGGCTTTATTCATACCCTGTATAGAAATGAATTCTTCATCATCCCATCCGTCATATACATTATCTTTACCTATGCCATCAATAAAAGGCAATGCCTTTAGCAAGTCATTATAACAATCAGCATGTTTTTTCTGTTCTTCAAAGCGCTTGTCTCTGACGGAATAATAATTTTCGTTCAAAGCGTTTTCCACACATTCCTGAATAGCGGCCAATATATTGATAAACGGATGTTGCTTCGTTTCAATCAATGAAGGATCTATAGGACTTAAGCATAATATATCCTTTCCCTTGTCTCTTTTTATTCTGTCTAGAAAAGACAATAAGAAAGTCGTTTTCCCTGCCCCACGACTGGCAAAAACAGAAATAGTACTATGAAATCTATGAAAATCAGTATTTTCCCCAACTTCTATGGCATTGTCATACAACTGATCCCACATTCGCATAATCTGTCTCATTTTGGAACGGTGTATCAGGCTCTGTTCGTCATAGGGTGCAGCGTCCGAATAATCACACTTGGAAAAATCTAAAACTACTTTATTCTCCATCTTACAAAAATTACGGTTAACAGCAATAGCTATAATAGCTTAATATCACTTCTCTTATTTGGGTTCTGGCATATCGTCTGGCTTCTATAGCAGACAACCATACCGATGATAACAATACAGCGAAAATGACAATGAACTCGAGCCATGATATATCCTTGTTCAGTCCCCATTTTAAATCTATCAATACACCTATAGCTACTATAAAAGAAAAAATCAATCCTTCAAAAACAGCCTGCATTACCCACATTCTGTTCATAAAGATAATCTGTTCTTTGGCTTCTTCTTTTTTATGTAATTCAATCCACATGTAACTATAGGCTAGTTTTTTATCCGAAACTGATAAAGATAAAGCATTAGAAGCCAAAGCATTCATTGTTCTGTCGTAGGTTTCTTCAAAATCTTTATCTGTATTTTGAACTATTTTTCGAATCAGTCTCCCGATTATCCAAGAAGAAAGTCCGCAAATGTATGCCAGAAATATTCCGCAAACAATAGTTATGGATATGTTTCGTATAAAGAACTCATAGTAATGATAATGAAGGTCAAACAGAACGATACCCAATGTAAAACCACCGGAAACAATATAGGAAAAATCCAATATGCTGAACGCATTGGACAGTATGTCTATAATCTTCTGAAAACTAGGCATAGAAATAAATATTAATTAAGTTATTTCAGATGGATTTTGAAATAAATGCCGCCGGAGAAGTATTTCCCGTTGTTCAGTTCGGCAATAAGATTGATGTGGTCTTTCCAGAGTTGATAATGTGCGCCGATGTTTATTGTGCGGGCGTCGTATTCGGCCATCAGGTCCAGCCCGTTCAAAGCTTTCACCGCCAGGTTGTCTTCCGGCAAAAGGTTGAATTTGAAATTCACACCTGCGGCAGGCTTTCTGTAATGAGGGAACCAGCAGGCACGGTAATCCACGTATGCGGCGTGAACGCCCAGTGTTCCTATCCCGGCAAAACTGAAATGCTTGGTTGCCGCCAGATAATATCGTGTAAAATGATTGTTCTGCATACCGTCCTCATCGAACTTGATGGCCCCACCACCGTATGCTTTATGCGAGGTGGGATCGTCCAGACCCAGGACTATCTGTGGAGTCCAGGGCTTCCACCAGCCTTCTTTCCACAACCGCAGGCGAGCATTGAAGGCGCGGTCCTGATTGGTGTACTTTCCCCAAGACTGCTCCGGGAAATAAGTGGAGCCATGCTCCGCATAATTGATGGTGCAGGTGTATCCCACTTCGAGCCAGGGGAAGATGGTTATGTTCAGATAATAATTGAATGTGTATTTTATCTCATTACTACTGATATATTGCAACGGAACAAGATGCAACACATTCCCTCCCGCCATAAATGTCTTGTCTCTTTGCATCTCGGCAGTGGGAGCATGAAGAAGTCCCGTTGTACCGTATAGTGCCTGTGCCTGACTCTGTAACGAGCTAATCGCAATAAGGCATACTAAAATTAATTGTATTTTTCTACCCATCATCCCTCTTCATCTCTTCCTTAATCAGTCTGGGCAAGGTCTTTATGAAATTCCAATATCGAGGAACATTTTTCTTCGGGTCTTCAAAAGCACGATGCAACCACTCCAGTTTAAGTTTCAACATCCAGTTCGGAGCACGCCTTACATTTCCCACTCCAGCATTGAAATTGAATATGGCTCCAAAGCCAAACATCACTCCACGATGTAAATAAGGCTGCAAACGGTTCATGAACATTTCCTGTTTCGGAGCGCCCAAAGATACCCAAATAATATCCGGTCCATCCTCATTTATCATTTGCGCGATACCTTGATAATCGAATTCATCCACTTTCCGGAAAGGCAAGGTTTCAAAACGCATATTCTTTATTTCAGGATCTATTTTTGAAAGATTATCTTTCAGTCCGGAAAGCACTTCCTGAGTATTACCCAAAAAAAACTGGCGATATTGGCACATCCGCACATATTTTATAAAAATATCAGCTCCTATATATGACTCTAAAGGCTCGTGATGAATATATCCCAATATTTTGGCAAGTACGGATCCGTCACAATTATTGACTAAGGCCCCATTCAACACGTTCAAAAACTCAGAATTATTATTGGCAACAGTCAAATTATTACTCTCAACCGAACAGACATATCCTACCGTTCCCTCCTTTATAGCATTTTCTATGGTTTGCTCTAATTTTCTCTTATCAAATTCTAAACGGACATTAAAATATCTCTTCTCTTTCATAAAACCACTCCTATAGTCATAAATTTCATCACCGAACAGGCTTGCAGGCTATGCCTGTAACCTGCCGGAATCAACAGATACGTCCCAGCCTTACAGATATACTTTTCATCAACTATCATCATAAGCCCTTCTCCTTCCATAAAATAATAGTGCTCATCCATGGTAGGATGCACATGAGTATCCACAAAATCACCTTTATGTAATTCTGTAATCGCTATTTGAGTAAGAGAAGAAGAAGTTTCCTGTGAAGAAAGAAGAACGGTTTTCAAACCGACATGATGGGAAGTAGAAACGGGAAGAATATCTGAAAAATCCTTTTGAATTATTGATGGCATCCGCTTTTTTCAATTTGGGATTTCACCCATTCATATTGCTGCCTCAAACCATCCTCCAAGGCTATTTTAGGCTCCCAACCTAATATTGTTTTTGCTTTGGTATAGTCTGCGCTACGTGCCTTGTCTCCTTCCGGCTTGGTCGTATCATAGACTATTTCAATATCCTTACCGGATATTTTTACGACTGTCTCGGCTATCTCTTTAATGGAAGTACATACGGAAGGACCTATCTGAATATAACCATGCCCCCATCCCTTTTCCAAAGCCAGACAAAGAGCCTCGACCACATCGTCCACATGAATGAAAGCACGTCCTTGCAAACCACTGCCCCATACATTGAACGGCTCTTCGGGATAATTTACAGCTTTACGGATCAAAGCAGGAATCACCTGGCTTCTTTCTCCATAATCACAAGGAGGACCATATACATTATGAAACATCAAAGTACAGCAGGGAATCCCTATCTCCTTTTCTAAAAATCCAAGTTCAATCTGTCCCATCAATTTACTCCAGCCATAAGCCGATTCAGGAAAAGCCGGAAAAAGTTCCTCTTCTTTTAAAGGAACCACATCCAAAGAATTTTGGCGTGTCAAAGGAAAACTGCAAGCCGTTCCTACGTATATCAATCCTTTCACACGGTCTTTCCCCGCTTTTCGTACAGAATTGAATACATGGGTATTAATTAGATTATTCAACCTGAACAATTCACCTTGATTTCCAAAAACATAATCAATTCCAGCAACGATATCGGCCAAATGAATGACGTAATCCATATTGAACACAATACGGTCACATTCATTCCCTACAGATAGATCGATGTTAAAGAAATGAGTATCCAAATCAATGACAGGCTTGCCCGCTTCATCATTCAAATACTCTAATTTTCCACGCCACAAATTATCTATTACATAAACATCATTACCTTCTTTTACAAGGCGTTTTACCAGGTTGGAGCCTATCATGCCACAACCACCGGTCACTAATATTTTTTTCCCCATAATTAATTTGTATATTGTTTGATAATTCCCAATTTCATCAAATACGTTTTTAACTTTCCTAAAACACGTGCTTTCACTGAATAATAAGAATAAAACTGCCTAGCAATACATTTATTTTCCATTAGCATAAAGGAAAAGTTAAATTGCTCTTTTCCAGACATATCAAAATCCACACGATATCGATTATAAACACAACAATGCGTAGCTTCAGAAGTAAATCCATCATTTATTACTTTTGATTGACATGGATATACCGTCAACTTATTTTGTTTAAATTGATTATAACTAAATCTTATCCACCACGAACTTATACGCCCTTCCATACAAGCGAATAAAAGCCCTGACATTTCACTACCTAGTTGATCAAATTCTTTTTGATTTTTTTTATTAAATCTAAACTCATTCCAATCTGCAATATTCCAATCTACTGTTTCCCAACGATCTGACCACGTACCCCATCCCCAACAATGAGCTTTTCGAGCCATAAATGAATCATAGGGGTAATCCCAACATTTAATTTGGGGAGAAAAGCCAGACACTGAGAAAATATTATTTTCAAATTGAAATTTAACCAAGGCTTGATTCATCCAATCTAAAAAGTTTGACGATACGATTAAATCATCTTCCACCACTATAACTTTGCCATATTTTTTAATTATTAAAGTTACACCTTCAATAATAGAAGAAGCTAATCCTTTATTTACAGAAGAATAATTACGCTCAATTTTTCTAAACCCTGTTATAGTATCCAGATAGTTCCTAACTGTATTTATTATAATCAAATCCTTCTCATTTTTCGGTCCATCCGAAAAAATATATAAATCAGTTTCTCTTGACAATCTATTTTTTTTTAAAGAGTTTATAGTTCTCTGTAAACAGTCTAATCGGTTATACACAAATAATACTATTGGAGCTAACATAATATACAATTTTAATAATTAGAATTTAAAAGCACTACAGATATATACCTTATGAATAAATAGCATAAGCATAAAATTCACAAATTGAAATATGACGAGATAGGTGCAATTATAGAATAATTTACTTTTTCATATACCCAAGTACCATGAGATATGTAGTAAGTAAAAAATAGAATTAACAATATAGACATCACTCCCATTTGTACATTCGACACCCTTATCATCTTGAAGAAAAATGTGCTTGAAAATGGTAAAAGAAACCAAATAAAAAAATTAAATCGAACAGAGAGTTCCAATTGGTGTAAATTCAATATTATAAAAAGAAATAAGAAAATGAATATGTGAACAAACAAGTATCCTCCAGAAGGTTTACTACTTAACTTATCATAAAAGTAATAATAGTAAAATGGAATAAACACTATACAAAATGAAACTATTAATTGCAACATAGATAAAGAAGATAACTCAAACGTTGTGTTTTGGGAGGTTCTTTTCAAAATATATCCAACAATAGGTATATTTTCAAAAACTACATATAAATAAGAAGATAAGACTTGATACAAAGACAAAAGACAAAAACATAAGATAACACAATACAGTCGTTTTCCTACCAATCTATCTTTTAAAATCGGTAGAAATAAAAAGACAACAAAAAAAAGCGTAGTAGTATGAATCAAAACCATGGCAATAACTAACCACCATTTTTTGTTGTTATAAAAGCTTGTATCCACTAATAAATAGAACAATAAAGAAGTAGCCAGTATCTGTCTCACTAAATGGGCTGACATTATAAATAAATAGGGAGTAAACATCATTATGCATATACAAAATATTATAACCTTATAAGACAGTTCCAACTTAAAGGCCAATTTAATTAATGAATATGCTAAAAGTCCATAAGAGATAAAACTGATACAAAAAATATAGACCTTTGTGTTACTTCCGATAATCCAATACAATATATAATTAAGAACTGAAAATAACGGTTCTTTTATAGCCTCTCCTTGCGATAAAAATGTTATATAAGTAAAGAAGTCAGTATAGTTAACAGCCTTATAGTAGTCTAAATACATTTCCAAATCATTGTCTGGAACTTTTGTTGCATTTATACAAGAAATATAAGCAGCAAATATAAAAGAAGATAAATACAAAAAACTTCGATGGGTAATTCTGGAAGTAATAAAATACAGAAATACCAAGAAAGTAATAGCCACTGGATTTAAACAAAACAATATTAATCCCACTAATACAATTCCTTTAGTAGATAGACAAATTCTATTACCCATATAAAAACTCACTTTTTAAATAGATTCTTATATTGATTATACACCTTATCTGGAAACACAACAATAATTATTTCTAATAGCACTTTATATATGGCATAGATAATATTGAAATTCTTTTTGTAAAAATAGAATGCTGTTTTTAAACTCAAACTCATTGGAGTATTTAAATAGCGCAATCTCTCCCTTATGCCTACACCGGATTTTCTAATTCTATTTGTTCCGTTTTCATTCCGAGCACAAATACCAACATATTGTGAAGCAACAAAAACTTTAAGGCCTGCATGCCTTGCAACCAGTCCATAGTCATAATCACCTAAATGATGCCAATAATGGCTATCTAAGATGCCTATTTTTTTATATACACTATACGGGACTAATACAAAATTTCCATTCATGTAAAACAATTCCTGTAAAGTCCCGTTAGGAAAAATCGGACAGCCGTCTTTAGTTTTACCTCCATAAGAAAATGTTCCATTCTCTGTATTTTGGAAACTTCCACAAATTATAGAATGATTTCCTGCAAGTAAACTATCTCCGATCACGACATTCAATGCATCATTATACAAAATAGTATCATCATTCAACCAAATAAAGTAGTCGTAATAGTCTTGCTTTATTGCAGCTTTCCAAGCCTCTCTCATACCCCGATTCCAAAACAAGTTGCCACTACCTTGAATAAGAAAAACTTTATTATAAAATAAACTAACGCTTTCAGATGTATTATCAGTAGACCCATCATCAACTAAAAACACATCAATACTAAAATGATATGAATTATCCAAACAGTATAGAGAATGCAAACATCTCAATGTTTTCTCACAGCGATTATGACAAGTCATCAAAACAGCAATTTTCATGATGCGTAATTTAAAGCCTTCCTCCAATTTTAACATATCCCATACAGACTCAGCAGCCGTTAAGCGGTCTTCGTATCTTTATTACTTTGCATGGATTTCCTCCTGCAATACAGTCTGCAGGAAGGGATTTTGTAATCACACTGTCGGTACCAACAATTGTACGGCAACCAATGGTCACCCCTTTTAAGATGATTGTACCTGCTCCTATGAAACAGTCGTCACCAATCATTACCGGAGCACTATTACGGTGTTGACGATCAGCTTTCTTGCAGTCACGGCGATCCATATAATTTAAAGAATGGAAGTCGGAAGAATAGATTTTCTCCCCTCCCACTAGCAATGGTAAGTGCTCAATTTAGGGCATCCCCCTTTGAAAGGGCACATTACTATGCCCTACACTGAATTTTGTTAATTAATCAGCTTTGAATTTAACATTGGCTTGTAGCCAAAGTGATTTTGTCAGGAACTATATTAACATAATCCCTGCATCCATTAAAAATCTTTTAAAAAAATGCTGAATCCTTTAACAGTTCACTTTCCAACAGGCTGCGTAATTCCATCAGGAGTTCCTTCGTTTCCATGCTTTGCCTTTCACGCAACCTTTCTTGCGGAGTAAGCCCGGATTCATCATAGATATGTTCGCGCAAAGAAACTCTTTAAAAGGTTTGAAAAACATCCGGCTGTCGGTCCATCACCTTGATTGGCAGCTTTCACGAACTTGTTGTTTACATGAGACATGCATTCCTTCACTATAATTTATAGGATTCCGTGAGCAGGTTTCCCTGCTCAGCATAAGCCCTCCAGTTTCTCTATCATCCGAACTAAATCCTGATAGCTTAAATTCTTTTGGGATAAATGCAAGCCGTTGCTTATACGAACCTCAATCCAAATACGAACAGGAGTATCGATGCTGCCTTTGGATACAGTTTGAGGGTGCATGACAGGCATGGGATTTTTCTCATTACCCGCAACGGGAATACCATCAATCTGGACTTCAACTACTTGTTTACTAGTATCCTTAAACCATTTGTAAAAGATGTTACAAGGAACTTTGTTCCTAACACAAAACAATTGGAGAGATTCTCCATGAGGCAAAGCCTCCGTCTGGTACTGAAAGTAAAACCTTTCAAGATCTTCACTGCTATACATAATGATAAAATTTTGCAGCGAAGATAGAACTTCCAATCAATAGCCAATTTTGGACTGCTTACGAAACAGCAATATGTCATTTTTGGACACTAACGCTCTATATATTTTATTACTTTACACGGATTACCTGCTGCAATGCAATCAGCTGGAATACTCTTGGTAACGACACTGCCACTACCTATCACAGTACGCGCACCAATAATTACCCCTTTCAAAATAATACAACGAGTTCCAATGAGTACATCATCTTCAATTATGATAGGGGCAGTAGCAGCAGCTAAACCATCAACTCTATACCCTTGTTCATTCTTCTCTATTGACCTACGAATATTAAAATTAAGGCTATGTGCGTCCGTATCCATAATAACACAATCACCACCAATCTTTACATAATTACCAATCGTAATACTAGTACTAGCCCATAAACAAGCCGAAGATATGCCAGAGTTATCACCAATAGTAATACGCGATGAGGGATAAACTGTGAACATACATCCACAAATATTTCGACACAAAGGATTAAACGCCTCTCCACTGGTAAATACAAAATTATCACCAATTGTAATTTTACTACTTCGTGCCTTATTCAGATAAATTTTATTATATACCCGCATGTTGCTACCGAAACGCACATCATTCAACCAGAATTTGAAGCGATTAAAGCAAATATAATAAATCATGTGTAAACGTCGAGGTATACGCAGGGATTTGGCTAAAAAGGATCTTATATTCATAAAATTTAAACAGATTTGCAAATTTCAAGTCCTAATGGTTATTTCATATTCGAGGTCTTTGGTAAGATAGGAATGGCTATATATCTGCATATTCAGTGCGGTACGATTATTCTATATGTCACTTTCAATTGCCAACTAAAAGAGAAATAAATTCTGAGATGTTTAACTTCTTTGGATGATAATAAATTTAGAAAATTACAAAATTGCTTGTTTAGTCATCTCTACATATTTTCTACCATATTTCAGATCTGGTTCTAAATAATTACCTTCTCCCCATTCATTCCATGATTTAACAAACAATAGGTTTTCTTGCTGCGACCTTGTTTGCAGTTTGTTAAACATCTGTCGGCACAACTTCCCCCACTTTTCAGGGGTATTCCCGACTATAATACATCCACGATGTGCGCTACGTGGTGAATGATCAAAATTAGGCAATAAACACGGATGAATATTAGATCCTAATTGATATTCACTCAAAACACAGTCCATATATTGTTCATACTCCAACAATCTAGGAATTTTCAAAATTTTTCTCTTTATTTTTTCTAAAAATATTTTCAATGGAAATGTATGAAAAGCATAAGCATCATATATATAATCTACTGTTACACTATCAAAACCAAGTTCTAAAATAGTCTTGATATTTTTTACACCAAAGGTAAAACCGACAAAATAAAATCCAGCTAATCCATTTTCCTTAGCCAGACGATTCCATATCTCAATAAAAAGCTTCACATCAGGTATTTCTAAAGGAGCATAAACTGCAAAAAGTAATTTCCCATCGACTTTTATATAACGAGAATCTTTAAAAGCTGGAAGCATTGCATTGAAATGAGCTATATAATCATCAATGCCTGAATATGTCTGTTCTATTAATAGTTTATTGGGTTTATCGGGGTCCCAAGTCTTCTGATACCATGAATGATTTGCCCAACAAAGACAGAAAGGAAAGTTCGGTTTACCACTATCAACGACTTCGGTAAATACCCGATCAAGCAACCTACGCCCATTAAACCAATAATGCCAATAACAGAAACCTTCTATACCTGCCTCTTTTGCCATTTCTGCTTGTTGAATTCTAACCTTCGGTATTCTCAAATCATAATACCCTAAATCTGCAGGAACTCTAGGCTGGTAATGCCCTTTAAAAAGCGGCTTTGCCCGACCGACATTTGTCCATTCAGTAAATCCTTTTCCCCACCATTCATCATTTTCAGTAGTAGGATAAAACTGCGGCAAATAAAATGCTATTAATCTTGGTTTTGACATTCTTATTTTTATTTAAGCCATTTATACTTTATCTTTCCTATCGTCATCCAGTCGCAAATAATCAAGTTCACTTTCTTTCATGCGCATTTTCTCAGGATATAAAATCTTCTCATGTGCAATAACTTGCTTTGAATTGAAACGAATACCCAAAATATGTGCAGGAACTCCGCCTACCACACAATAAGCAGGAAAAGAAGATATAACAACCGCCCCTGCTGCAACAACACAGCCACGACCAATATTAACTCCTTTCAGAATTGTAACATTAGCACCAATCCAAACATCATCACCAATAATTACATCCGAATCATCTTCTGGAAGTTTTTCATGATTATCAATAATAGCAACACCTATTTTTCTAATATTATGATCACCATTTACAATCGTAACATGAGGACCCAACATCACATTATTCCCAAAAATAATTTTCTTATATATAGCATATAATACTGCATTAGGACCAATTGAAACATTGTCACCAAACTCAATCATTGAAGCTGAATTAATAATGCAACCATTACCAATAATCACTTTTTTACCTTGACGAGCAAATTGATACTTTCTATGCCTAACAAAAACATATCGCAGTATATTTACAATTTTTCGAATCATAATTCTATACTCAATATTCTCAATAAATATGCAATCTTTTTATCACAAATTCACTTATTTTTTTACGCTCTGACTTGCGCAAACCTAACATACATATCATAATTAGAGACAATATAATGCAAAATAATGAAACAGTAAGCAGATACCAAAAGCCTGTGTCTGAAACAGATATATTAGACAATGTTAGAAATGACACACCACTAATAACGATCACAACAGAAAAAGGATAAACCAATGCATTCCACACATATTTACTAATAGAAAGTCCTATCAAAATATTACAATAATAAACTCTGATAACCAATACTAGCAATTCTACAACTACTTGAACAATAAAAACAGTAGTAGGACTATACTCAAATAAGAGAAACAAATAACATATTGGCACAACAAACAACTCTGCTATGCCACTCCAAAAGAAAGGTTTTCCAATGTTTCCTTGTGATCTTAAGCCAACAGTCAACGGAGTTTGCAAACATGTTAGAAAACTTCCAATAATTGTAATGCGTATAAAAGACGATGTATATTCAGGAACTTCAACCAACCATAATGACAGAATATCTTCCAACCTCATATATACCGGTAAAACAATTATGAATAACAGATAAATAGAAAACCGAGAGCTGTTTATTATTAAGAATAGCATCCTTTCATAATCATTCATTGCATAAGACTTCGTAATCTGAGGGGTTACAGACGTTTGAAGATTAGTACTAAATTGTTGCAAAGCAGAAGTTACCTGAACAGATATTCCTCTAGCCGCATTTACTATAGGAGAGAAGAACATATTCAACAACATATTTATCAAAGATGTATTAATCGCATAAGGGATATGAGCAAATAATCCCCAACCGGCTATACGTAATATTTCTTTATGCAAAGCACCATAACCTACAAAACATAATTTAGACTCTTGGAATTTTTTATTACAATAAGCCCAATATAAAAATTGACTAAGGGTTTGTGCGACGACTATCAATACTCCATATAAGATTAGTCTATCCGAATGAAAATTATCTACCACATAACATATTACAAGCTTTAACAACACATCTACTAAAGAAATATAAGCAAATGCATTCATTTTTTCATGTGAAATAATTAAGCCATTATATGGAATACTAATAATGGATAAAACCAATCCTAATAATGATAATTGAAAACACCAGTTAGCGGCAACCAATCTGTCTGCCGGAATAACCATTTTACAATTAAGCAACCAGACACCACAGGTTTCACATAACACGACAATAACTAAAGCAATAAAAACATGAATCGATATACTAACATTAAATACGGTATTTAGTCGCTTATAATTTCGTTTTCCTAATTCTATAGATAAATATCTTTGAGTAACAGGTATCAAACATGAGTTCAAAAAAGAGAAAAGAGTAACTGCACTTCCTACAACATTATATATACCATAGTCTGTAATTCCCAACGCTTTCAATAAAATGCGACTTGTATAAATCGTAATAGCCATTATTAAAAGCATTCTAACATAAAGAATACCCGTATTTACAGCTATCCGTCTATTGTCATTTCTCATTTAAATGGATTTTAAAGCCTAGTTATCTGAGCAAATGTATATTCCCCATACTATATAATATGGGAGTAATAACAAACCTTTTGATTAGTAAAGCTAAAGCCAACAAAACTATAAAAAAGATAATATCAAAGAGCAGTAAGCCAAAATATGAATACTCTTGATAAAATTTTGAAGCTATCGATCTCCAAAACTCAGATATGCAAGGAACCTCATGAATCATAAAAACTCCCAATACAGCAGATGCCATTGAATTAATCCAGTGACTTTGAATCTTAATTCGAGAAAATAATATAAACACTGCCATAGAAGATAAAATAACCAAAGGATTATTATACCCCATAATTCTCATTGTATTAATTGTATTCGATTCTTTATGCATAAGTCCAAAGAAAAATACAAAAATACAAACCAATAATATTGTAGAGATTGCATATACAGATATACAAAGAATCATTGGTGATTGCATATTCCATTTATTTATCCTAAGCCAATACCCTATCAGATATAAAAAAGCAAAATTAGCCACGTTATATCCATTTACATTATTGTATTTTAACCCCCATCCAAAAACAACATTAAGCACTGTTAAAAGAAGAATGAACAATGTGCATTCATCAATATTTATATTTTTACATCTAAAGAGAGGAAGAGATATTATTTTATTAGTTCTAATCAACTTATTAAGCAAGGGTATAGAAAACAGGAGCATTATATAACACACAATAAACCAATTCCAAGTAAAATCTATAGCATGAACGAAATCGGGAATAGAAAAGCGCGTAACATTAAACAAACTCGCAATTAAGTATGCAATTCCACTATAGCAGGTCACTTCTATAAGTAAAAATAATATCTTTCGAAAGATTTTTTTATCCGACACACCAAACCATCCCGTAATCAACACAAACAAATTTACTCCAATAATTACAGCACTATTTAACAATACTCCCGTAATTCCCTCATTCAAAGTGTAATGACCTGTATACCCAAAAGTATCAGCGACAGCTAATGAATGATGAATCAACACCATAAATATAGCAACAATTCGTAATAATTCAAACTGAGACTCTCTAGTATTTATAAGATTCATATTGCTATCAAATTAGTAATTAATAATTGATTTAGCAAAAAGAGACTCTAAAGATTTTATTTTATTCATACAAGATTCATCAAGTTCCTCATCATTGGAAATTGCTTGATAACAGGCCTTATTTAGATTTACAAAATCCACTCTTTCACCAAACTCCTTCACTGTACGTAAATATGAAGCACATGATTTTATATTATTCAATGGAGATACAAAACTTTTTAAGATTCTAGGTAAATCTTCAAAAGAGTCGACCCTATGTATACCTTCTATGAGACTAAATGGCACATTTGAAAATACAACAGCATGTTTACCTAACATTGCAGCCTCATAAGCTGCAGTTCCTGACAGCGTGACAACACCTTGAGATTTAGTAATCCAAGGTTTCGGGTCATTATAATAATTAAGCTGTACCATTTTAGCATTTGGAAGTCTATTGACTGCTTTATAAAATTCTATACTTCTTTCACCTATCATTGCTTGATGCTCTTTTACATATAACATCCAGCCAGCCGGAAGACTCTTAGAAACAGCTTCTATAACGGATAATTCATTCACATAGAAAGGTGTCAAAATAGAAGTTGTTGATTCAGGTATTAAATGTAAAGGCATATAAACATACCTCTCGTCATTTCGAGGTACTTGAAACATCTTATTTCGCCTCATCAAACGCTGTTTATAATATGTGTAATGAAGAAAATATTTAATATAGCCCATTGTTGACGGATACAATATTTGATTAGATCTCTTTATTTTCCAATTTCCGGCAATAACATCCTGTTTGAACAGTAAAATAATAAAATGAGCCCAAAACTTCACGACCTTCAAAAATGACTCCGGATAATACTGATAATCAATAGAATTGACAGATGATTTATTCTTAATCTCCGCTTTCTTACGATAGTCTTCTACATACTTAACCTCCGTTGAAAGGTCAATCTTATTACCAATCTCACAACTTTTGAAATATTCTTCAAATTTTATATTAACAGAATTTCCCAAATTATAAGTGTATATTAAATAATCATCAAAGCGAGGGAAGTCCAAAGTTACATTAGGAATATCTCTCTTGTAGCAAATTTCACGTAATGCATTGCGAGATATTTCGTCCGAATCCGTATTGATAACAACATCCGGTTGAAATTCATCTAATACTTTGAGTGCATCTTTATAACATAATATCAACCAATTTAATTGTTGTTGATAAGTACAAGATGACCAAAAATAGCGATAATGATAATGCCTATTAAAACTTTGTGATGAAATAATCTGAGTGTTAATATTCTTAAAATGCGTGTATTCTTTTTCTATTTTTTCTAAAAAAAATTGGTCAATCACGTTATCATCATTCCGTATATTTATAAATATTTCAGCGATACTATTAACATCATATACTTTTAAAGAAATATTTTTTTTAAAAGCATAATAAGTGCTTTCATTAGAAGGGTTTTTCTTAAATCCAGACTCACTTGCCTTGATAAAATACGCAGCAACTTCATTGTATTTCATCCAGTCTTTTATTAAAAAATAAAAAGGACGTGAATCATCCTCCCTACAAGTTATCAATATTCGTTTTCCTTTGATTTCCATTTTTTTCAACTTATAGTTTCATTGAAAGGCCTATTATCAATATTGTTATATAAAAATTACGACTGTGCTATTGCCATAAAGTTTTTAATACTTAAAATGCCTCACTAAATCATTGGCTTTCTGATACTCCTGAGGAGTGCCTATATCTATCCAAGTTCCATTTAGAGGATAACGAATAACAGACAAGCCACGGTTTATCAATAATTCAATGAAATCTGTAGCATTAAAGAATTCCCCTTCTGGTATCAGTTCAAGCAATGAACGCTTAAACAAATATATTCCGGCATTCGCATAATAAGTATATGTAGGTTTTTCTATCAGCCCATGGATATTACGGTCTGCCACGTCAAATATTCCATAAGGAATAGACACCTTATAAGGCACAGCCGCTACAGACATGTCCGCATGATGTTGAGTGAAATGCAAATAGAAGTCTTCATAATCTATAGTCGTAAAAAGATCTGAATTCATAACTAATACAACATCATTATAGAATTGTTTCACAAACCTAATAGACCCCATAGTACCCAAATATTCCGGTTCTAAAGCCGTGTCTATCTTTATTCCATCAATAGGTTTGCTAAAATGGTCTTCTATCTGCTCGTGCAAATAATTCACAGTAACATTGATGTGCCTAACTCCATAGTTAACCAAGCGCTCTATGTTATAATCTATAATGGCTTTATCTCCGACTGGAAGCAAAGGTTTAGGGGTCTTTTCCGTCAATGGACGTAAGCGTTCGCCTTTCCCTCCTGCCATCATAACAACATCTATAGGGAGGACAGAGCGAAGTTTCTCTATATTATATATCTCCTTTATATGATGCTCCGAATCAAGTACTGGTATTAATTTGATATGTTTATTGCGCAATTCATGTATATGTGAAACGATATTCAAGTCATTTTCATCAATATATGCAAACTCACAAAACATCACATCTCTTACCCTACTATCCAGTTCATAATTCCCTATCAAAGCCCGACGGATATCTCCATCTGTCAGTGTACCGACCATACATCCATTGTTATCTACAACAAAAAGGGTCATTGCAGTGTCTGATAAATCATTCAAAATACGTAAGGCATCTACAATCCGAAGAGTATCTGCAATTATACATTCCTCATTCATAGCTCTATCATTTTTTCCTTTATTAACAGCTCTGCAAATTTCCAGTCAAGCATGGTATCCAAATCCAAAGAATGGAGTTCATCCACCTCTAAGGCTACAATTTTTGTAAAAGCATTTAAATCCTTACTTCGCAAAGATCTGACGTTCATGACATACACCGATCCTGTAAATTCATAAACTTCAGGAGCATCCTGACGCCTGATTATTCTACCATCTCCCTTAGACTGGACTAAATATCCGTCCTTATTCAATTCAAAACAATCATAATAAGGATTTGAAGCAGCTTCTTTTACGCTAACCACCATATCCACATCAGCAGTATACTTGTCTAGGCAAGATTTTACATCATCAACCCTACGGAAAGGAGATGTAGGTTGTAGCAATACAACGGCATCGTACTCCTTACCCTGCAAAGCATAATAATCTAAGGCGTGAAGAATCACTCCATAAGTACTTGCATGGTCAGAAGCTAGTTCGGAAGGTCTCAAAAAAGGAACAGGCAAACCATAATCCTCCACAACACGCTTTATTTCCGCATCATCAGTCGATACACAAATATTCCTATCAGAGACAACACTTCGGGCTATATCTATACTATGGCATATAAGGGGCTTACCCGCTAAAAATTTTATATTTTTATGAGGAATACCTTTACTTCCCCCACGGGCAGGAATTATTATTAAAAGATTCATTCTGTTTATCTAATTTGAATAGGTTCGTCTACATCATAGTTCTTTGTTGCCCGTTTTCCAAGAATCAAGTTCCAATAAGAAGCACTTATCCCTTTTTCTGCTCTCTTCACAGTAAGATTATCTACAGACAATTCCTCACCTTCTTGAATTCTTCTCTTGGCTACAATTGATTTCAAAACAACCTTTGAAATTTCAATCTCACTTTTATTGGGTCTTTTTATACCATCTCCTAAAGCCAATTCTATATTACGAATACAGTCTACCATATATTTCAATTCAGCAGGTTCAAGCGAAGCTTTATGATCAGGTCCTTCCATCTTTCGGCTTAAAGTAAAATGCTTTTCTATAATTTCGGCTCCCATAGCCACTGCTGCAATAGGTATCTCTGCACCCATAGTATGATCAGAATAACCTATTTTACATTTAAAGGCATTTTTCATTGTCTGCATGGCACAAAGATTCACCTCAGACATGGGGCAAGGATAATTGGTGGTACAATGAAGCAACGATACACTATTCGCTCCTGCCTCAAGCAAAGTGCGATATGCTATTTCCACATCACTGAGCCAAGACATACCTGTGGAAAGAATGACAGGCATCCTGCATTGACCAATACGCTTCAAATAAGGTATATTGTTTACTTCACCCGAACCTATTTTAAGGAAAGGAAGATGCAAGCTGACAAGAAAATCCAGACTGTCTTCCTCATCGGGTGTGGAAAGAAAATCAATGCCTATCTTGTCGCAATATTCTTTAATTTCGAAGAACTGACGATAACTAAGTTCCAGTTTCTTCAGCATATCAAATTGCGTTTCTTCGTTTGAATGGGTATTCTCCACCTGATAAGTGGCTTTTGCCGCTGTTTGAGTAACAATCTTCTCAGTCTTCCAAGTCTGAAACTTCACCGCATCCACACCTGCTGCCTTAGCGACATCACACAGACGTAGTGCCAAATCGAGACGTCCATTATGATTGACACCCGCTTCGGCTATGATATATACAGCCATAATCTCAATATTTATATTTCAATAGAAAATACTTATAATGTTCCTTTTTATCAGGATTCCTTACCTCCCAATCAGCACACAACGCCTGATAGACGGTCTCATTGAAAAGCAATTTACCGATAGCAAACTGACAGGTGTTTCTTGAGAAACGGCTTTTGAAGCAGAACAGAGAATCGTCCTCGCCAGATGTAGTGCCTCCACCAAGATGAAAGCGTCTGACTCCCCGACGCTTCAATTCCAAAGCGGCATTATAGAGCATATAATTATTGGGGGACAAACCAAGATATGCCTTGTCACTGCCTGACAGATGGTAATGCCCATAAGGCGGATGGCAGAAAAAGATGGCAGCAGAAAGCACCTCTTCCTCTAACTTCACAACTCCCAAAAACTTATTATCAATGCGCTCTTTCAACGACCGATAATAGGCATCATTAAAATAATAGAAGCCATCGGCAGAAAGCTTGTCCATCGTAGAATTATACAATCTGGCAAACTGCGGCAAATAAGCGAATGCGTCATCAACCACAAACTTCAATCCATTCCTGTCACCTTTTTTAATGACATTACGGTTCTTGGTATGAATTTCGTTCATCCAAATGTCATTTTCATCAAGAGACAGATCCATTGCTATCGTCTTACGGTCAAAAATGACTTTGCCTATACTATCGAATTTTCTGTAATTGTCTAACAGAGGATGAAACCGCACAAAACCTGCCACACAACCATGATTTGAAAACTCCTGAGAAAGACTCCTCAAAGCTGCGACCCAAAAACTTTCGTTGTTCACGTTACATATCGGTCCACCATAACCATAAGCAGTCTCAAAATCAAAAAATGTCTTCTCATTGTACGTAAACTCCCGTTTGAGAAAAGGGAAAAGCATATAGGAGTCATTCTCATAAATCACCGCACAATAAGGTTTTTCTGTAGGTGTTTCATAGAGATAAACATATTCTTCCTTAAAATATACATCATACTGTTCATTGGAAAAGTAACTGAAATACCGGTTCCAATGTGGAGTAAATAGAATCTTCATAAACAGTTTTTTCTGATGAATAAATATTGATAATCAAAATATTAGAGTAATATCATATCTGTTTTAAATTCATTATCGATAATTTCTCTGCTTATCATTGAGATAGTCCTTTATATGCTGCACTATTTGTTCGGAAGCATGTCCATCACCCCAAAACTTATCAATTAACCGGTAATCAACAATATATGATATAGCTTTCTCTATTTCCTGCTGTGAGATGCCACAACATATCACGTTCTTACAAATATGGCGCCCTTTTTGACGATTACCAATATTAACTACTGGAATACCCAAGAAAGGAGCTTCCACAATGCCGGATGATGAATTTCCTAATACACATTCCACTTGGGACATAAAACTCAAATAACGCAGTTGCCCCAAGGAAGCAACAACCCTTACATCGTCATCTTGTTTTGCATCCCAATATTTATTGATCTGGCTCCCACCAAAATCGGCATTAGCCTTAGTTACTACAAATTGTACATTTTTTTGTCCAATCATTACATTATAGAGGTTCTCAGTCATTTGCAAATTATAATCAAGCGACTCCTTGGTTTCGCTATGAAGAGTAACAAGCATCCATTGTTTACTTGCATTCAAATTAAGTTGCTCGGCCAATTCACTACGTGTCATCAGTTGATGACGAAGAAATGAATCAAGGCCCGGTTCACCCACTACATATATATTTTCGTCCATTCCCAACATACGCCGCAGACGTACTGCTGATTCTTCAGTGCCAGGAAAATGCAGTGAAGACATCATAGTGACAGCATTACGTACCTCATTGTCGATAGCCCCTTCTGTAATGTCACCACCTGAAATATGCGCAATAGGGATATTGAAAAGAAGAGCTGTGTTGACAATTGGAAGCAACTCGTAGCGATCGCCCAAAATGACAATCATATCCGGCTTCAAGCTACGAAACGCATAGCTTATCTTTTCAGCACAAATCCCCATAGAACGTGGGATAGAATAAAGGTCTTCAGTATGTAGTTCCATATCTATCTTGGCATCTATGGTATATCCGTCATGCTCAATGAAATGATAGGTCATGCCAAACTCTTTGGACAGATGGCTACCTGTCGCCACTATTTGAAGATTGACGTCTTTGTCTTTCGAAAGAATGTCGATTATCCAACGAAGCAGACCATACTCTGAGCGAGTGGCTGTTACTACGCAAATATTTTTCATACATGTCTTATCCACAACGAGAATAAATTGTTTTGAGAAAGAAAGGGGTAATTCACTATATTCTTGCTCCTAAGGCTCATGAAATCCATTCTCGGAAACTACCATCCTACTTCCTATATTTTTAATTGAAATCAAAACGGTCATCAATAATAGAACGTTCCATCCATAGCCAACGCATAGCCATAAGCTATGTGAAACCAGCTTGATTAAAGCCAGCAGTTTGATTTCTCACCCTTACTTTTGGTTCAGGATAAGAAAGTAATTTGCTACAGATAAGACGTTGTCTCTCATAATTCTATGATATGTTGGAACAAAATTGCAATTCTCTATAAAATCGCCAAAGAAATTTACTTATTCTTGAAAATTATTAGTTCTCCAGCCTTACACTACTAGGAATATTCACCACCCGGTCAGCCAGCCACTCGGTATTCTCCAGCCCGTCCGTTTCGCAATGCTCGAACATGGGCAGTCGATTCATCAGTTCCCAAACGGGACGGGTCATCACACCATGATCATTTGTGTACTCCAAAAAATCAAGTTGAGCCTCCTTATCCTTTAGTACCACCGCATTGAGCCAATAATTCGATTTGCAATCAGCAGGTTCAGTAAAGAAAGTAATATCTTCCTTACCCTTGAAAAACTCAACATAACGGGCGGCTGTCTCACGCTTATCTGCCACATAGCGGTCTAGATTCTCCAACTGGGCACAACCTAGAGCGGCATTGATATTCGGCATCCGGTAATTATAACCAATATGGTCATGACGAAACTCCCAACGATGAGGTATCTTAGCCTGGGTAGTAAGGTGCTTGGCGTATGCGCCCAGTTCTTCATCCTGGAAAAGCAACATGCCTCCACCACCTGTAGTGATGGTTTTGTTTCCATTAAAGCTAATAGCACCCACCTTTCCGAATGTACCGGTATGATACCCTTTATAAAAACTGCCGATACTTTCGGCTGCGTCTTCAACCAATTCGATATGCCACTCACGGCAGATATCCGCCAGTTCATCTATTTTTACGGGATGGCCGAAAGTGTGCATGGGAATACAAGCTTTTACACGACGACCGGTACGCTTGTTATAGCAAACTCCTTCTTTCAGTTCAGCATTCCTCTCCAGCCATGCCTTGACAGCTCGGGACGAAAGTCCCATCGTTTCTTTGTCCACATCAATAAAAACAGGATATGCTCCGATATAACTGACAGCATTGCAGGTAGCGATGAAGGTCAGAGCTTGAGTGAGCACCTCATCATCGCGTTCTACACCCACTAGCAGCATGGCCATGTGAAGGGCATTGGTACCACTCACACAGACTACGGCACGCTTGGCACCGGTGTACACAGCCATATCGTGCTCAAAGCGGTCAACAAAAGCACCGACACTTGACACGAAAGTCGTATCAATACATTCGTTGAGGTATTTTTTCTCGTTTCCGATAAACTTGGGAGCACTCAGAGGAACAAAATCTTGTGTTCCAAAAAGATGGTGAATGAATTCACAGATTTCAGCGTTGTTATTCATAGCTGTATATCATTTTAATTACATTTTCTGATCTAAATTCTTCCCCTTTTCCTCATGTTCAAAGTTGGGGATGAAACGCTTTATCGCCATAACCACCTCTTCTTTGGTAAAATCCGGTTCGGCAAATATATTCTCCATTTCAGTAAAGAATGCATCTATCTCAGTCATCGGCCGTTTCACTACTTCCTCAATCACCCCTAGGCTGCAAAAACGATCCATATTAATTTTCTCACCAGAAACATAGAACTCCTCGTATGCCTTCTCACCTGTTGTATCACTTTTAAAATACACCACTGGGTAATCCTTATTATCAAAAGTCATATCCGAAGCAAATTTCTTCGCTTCCTCATCCGTTGCAAACTCTTTTTTCTCGCAGCCAACCGCTTTTATATACTCATCACAAATGGAAGAGAAAGTGAGCATCTGTCTTTCACCCAACTTTGGGAAGAATATTTCACCATTCTTACCTAGTATGCAGGCAAGCATACATATCTGGCCGCTTTCCTCCGGAGAAACAAAGTAGCGTTTCACATCATTGGGTGCAGCCAACGGCTGCTTTTTCATGACACGCTGTATCCAGCCATCCGGCAAAGAACCGTTGGAAAAAGCCACATTGGCAAAACGGGCGGTGGTCACCTTGAACTTGGAAGAATACGCCATTATCATATCTTCCATGATGCGCTTACTAGCTCCCATAATGTTCACCGGATTGGCGGCCTTGTCAGTGGAAACACAGAAGAAATGCCTAGGCGGGTAAACGGCCAACAGGTCAAGGAATCTTTTTGCCTTGATATCATTGTTTTCAATGAGTGCCTGTACCGAATATTTGTCCTTCTCACTACGGACATGCTTGTGAGCCGAAAAATTCGCCACAATGTCAAAGCCTTTCTCCTCACGGAAGATCCTTTCAAAGATAGGATCGGCAAAGTTCAAGGTATATGCCCGATATTCCGCAGGTACATACATGCCGTATGTGGAACGCAGGTCACGTGTCAGTTCTGCCAATCCGTTCTCGTTCAGGTCTATTACAATCAGTTTGGAGGGCTTGAACGGCAAGACTGCTTTAATGAAAGAAGAACCGATGGAACCGGCACCTCCTATGACGCATACACTTTTATTCCTTATTTCTGCTTGAAGCGTTTCTTTATTAGCTTCAATATCTGCTGCAAACATACTTGTCGGACGACAAATCACATGGTCTGCAATGAATTGCTGTAAATTAAACATGGATTTATTAGGATTAGCATCTCATTTTGACACATCCTATAAAGAAAACCGCATTAAAGCAGTTTCCCTATAAATTGGGTCAAAAATTGGATTATCTTTTAATGCTTATTTAACGAAAAAGTAAGATATATTCCCAAGCAAAGTAAGTAGACTTAAACAGCAAAGTAAGTGAACTTACTTTGCCCACGAACATATCTTACTTTTTTCCACACTTATCACCGGTTTTTCATCTCCGGTCATAACCGCTTTCTCGGTCGTCTTGCCCAAGCGTTATTGATACGCGCACGGATATTGCTGACAGTCTTGCCCGATACGAACAAAGGTGTGAGAGGAAAGAACAACGAGATAAAACGCTCCTTCACCATCTCTTCCGAAGTAATCTTCGGTTCCCGTTCGCCCATCTTAACTATAACCCTGGCCAATTCCACCGCATTGGTACATTCTGCTATCTGTACCAGATAGATACGTAAATCCTCCACCTTATTTATATAAGAGAAAAGGCGCATAGCCTCGGGAGATAAAGCAGGTTCCTTGTCCATGCTTACATCATCCTTCTCTAGTTCCGCCTCATCACCATAATAATTCTGTGTGGCGGAAGTAGCATTGGGAAGAATCTGGTTGCTGCCTCCATAAATGTTGAAGACGATGCTGAAGTGTGTCTCACTATCCATAAGCTTATTGTTTGAATGATTCGTCAACGGGTAGTTAACGGTCAGTCAATAGCTAGTGAACGGCAGTCAACAGTTAGTAAACGATAATAAATAGATTTTTTTACGGTATTTCCCCGCATTAATTTTGTCGTGTCGGAAGGATGAACGAACATCCCGGAAACACAAAACTTTTAAACTTTATTTTATTATGATTGATTACAGTGTATTTATGATGGGCAACCCGATGGATGTCGATGCCGCCCAAAAAGCGTATGCAAAAGCTCAAGTTTCTGAAATCATGCCATTCAGCCAGTTTGTCAAACACATTGCCGACCACAATGGCGTATTCACTCGCGGAACGGTAAAAGGTGTAATAGCCGATATGTGCGAGTGCCTTGTAGAAATGCTTCTGGAAGGCAAAAAAGTACAACTGGCAGAATTAGGTAATTTCTGGATTTCTATAGGCTCGGAAGGTGCGGAAGACCTGAAGAAATTTACAGAAAGCAACATCACCGCCGTCAACATTGTGTTCACGCCGGGAGAAGACTTCCAAAATCTTCGTTCCCGCGCCGCTTTCAATCCCGTAGCAAGCCGCATAGCCCAAGCCGCCACCCTGAAGGCCGAAAAGGCCGGTAAAGGCACAGTCGACTTGGATGCCGCCAAAGGAAAGACCCCGGCTTCCACAAATGAAAACAATCCGTCATTATGATAAAATACCACGTTTTCTCGATGAGAAATGCGTCCGACAGGACGATGCCCAAGAAAGCATACGCAAAGTGTGTGCCCAACGAAACGGTTTCGCATAAGAAACTCGTAAAGGAAGTGACGGAACATCTCCGCTTTTTCCCACACGGCATGATGGAAGCGGTGCTGGAGGAAGTCTTCAACCGCCTGTCCGAGCATCTTGCCCAAGGCGACCGAGTCACCCTGGACGGCCTCGGAACATTCAGTGTCTCCCTGAAATGCGAAGGAGCCGCTTCGGAGGCTTTGTTCTCCAAGAAAAACATCAAGGGCGCGCACATCGTGTTTGCCCCGTGTCGCAAACTCAAGGAGACATTTGCAGATATGGAATATAAAATGACTCCACGAATCTTTTAACGTCATGGAACTTATATTATTCATCTATTTAAAGACAAAGCGTATGAAAAAGAACTGGAAAAATGTACTGCTGTACATCGTCCGCATCATTGAGCTGCTCATTACAGGCGCTGCCGGAGGAGCACTTGGAAGCGGCTTATGAGAACGGTTTCGTTGATTATCGTGCACTGCTCTGCCAACAAGGCGGGCAGTGCCTTGCGAGCGGAGGACATTGACCGCTACCATCGTTCATTGGGCTGGAAGTGCTGTGGTTACCACTATGTGATTCCTACAGACGGAACGATAGAAGCCGGACGCCCGGAAGAGTTGGTTGGAGCACATTGCAAGCACCACAACAGCCACAGTATAGGTATATGCTACATAGGCGGACTGGATGATGGCGGAACAACGCCGAAAGACACCCGAACGGAAGCACAAAAGGCTACGCTGAGAAAACTGATTGAACAACTGCATCAACGTTATCCCAAGGCACTGATTGTAGGCCATCATGACTTGAATCCGCAAAAAGCCTGTCCATGTTTCCATGTCACAGCTGAATATATAGACTTGCAACCTTAGTTGCGTCTGTAGTCTTATCTGCCATCCATCGTCCTGCAAGGGATGTATGGATGGCTTTAATTAAACTAATCAATTTTTTCAAACGGAAACGCATGAAGATAGCTCACTGCCACCGTCATATTGCCAAAAGCGAATACCAGCCTTGTATTGCGGTGCAAACGCATGATACATCCCTCTTTCCCCCGAAAGACACCACCGGTAATACGGATTCGTTGCTTTTTCTGAAGATAGTCCTCCAAAGGCCGGTTCATCAGCTCGATATTGTAAGGCATGGATTCATACAGATAAATAAATTCCTCCATCTGACGTTGAGGAATTACCGCCGCACGGTGTGTGTTATAGTCCGTCACCAGATACTGGCGGGGAAGCATGGCAGACAGAATACATTCCAACTGCCCCAAGGGGGCACATACAAACAGCCAACCGTTGCCTTCAATCCCTTTCTCGTTCGTCAACGCATTCAGTTTCTGAGTGGAGCCGGTAGCAAAAGCCTCTTTCACCACCCGGGCAGAGTCACGGCGAGCGGTATATTCCTCTTTGGTATAAGCACATTGCTCGAAACGTTTCCTATGATCGGTGGCAGTGTAAGAAAACACCTTGAAGCAAAAAAATCTCTCTTCTACGGTACCTGATGGTGTACGAAGCCGAACAGCTTTCCTGCCACTGAAAACACTGATATAGCGTTTCAGTTCTTTGTTGGAAAGATACAGATAATACCAGCCGAGTTCAGGGTATTCTTTTCCTATTCCCGCCATTGGCGTGATTCCTTCATTTGACCCCAGGTCTGAGCCGGAAGCGATTGAACTGCAGAGCAGTAACTTAGGCGCTTCGCCCGTTATGTCTTGATTTGAAAGGAACGCTTGATTTTCAAGCTCCATACTATTTTCTGTTACCATCAAAACATTACTTTTTATGTATGTCTTTTTGGGGTTCTCTTAGTAAGAGAACCCCAAAAAGACATATACTGCTGACAATAAGATATTTACACATAATCAGAGATGGATAATTTGCAAACAAATATCATAAGAATCCTTATCAGAGACTGATTCCTGAATAAAAGATTTCCGTATTTGGATTATTATAGCTACATTTGCAGCGGAATGGGGTTCTCTTACTAAGAGAACTCCATTTTTTTTATTCTAACAGATTCATTTTCAAGATAGATCCAAGAAAGACCAAAAAGGAACACATAAATTCCTTTTCCGCACTCATTAAAAGAACAAATGATAAAACGCAAAAGCGGCCACTTACGATAAAAATCGAAAGTGACCGCTAAAAAGAGATTTATTTCTCTAATATAAGGATCTAACAGTACGGAGTTACTTCACCACAAATCCTCTCTTATCCAGATAAGCTTTGAATTTATGCAAATATTCTTCATCCGGACCATCAAAGAAGGATACACCGGATGCCCCGTTATTGTACGCTTCATCCAGCGCCTCTTCAAAATTGTCCTTAATATCACCAAACATCAGTCCGGCATATATCTTGGCACGCCCATTCACCGTTTCAACGCTTTCCTTTACCGAACGCCCGATCCATTCAGGACCTTCATAATAGAATTTATTATAAATCATCGGATAATAAGCATCCAACGTCCATTCTCCCCAATCTTGGCGCACCATCTTGCGAGCCATGGACGGCCCCGGGAACACTGCGGCAGAAATAGCTTTATGATCGGCTTTCACCGCTTTGGTAATGGCATCCACCACACGAGTGATGGCATCCAGACGGAAATTGATCCAACTCTGGTTTTCCATCGGATACTTTAACTCCAACGGATCCTGTCCTGTTTTAGCTTTAAACAATTCACGGCAGACATCACAATAACAATAGTCATATTCCGGCAACTCTTCTTTCTGCTCTATACCATAGTTTTTCCATAGGCTGACAGGCAAGATTACATCCGGCATACGGACATAATCCAGATGAACACCATCCACATAAGGCTTATGGGCTTCCTTTACATAGTCTTCTGCCAGATACTCTGCCACACCTTGGTGATTAGGGCACAAGAAGCGATAATAATCCACGTAGGCCGGTTTGTCGTGACAAGACTCGCCTTTACGGTTCACGGCATACCAGTCGGGATGCTTGTCCAGCAGTTCCCTGCGGTTCATCGTCCATTTCCAATAATGTGCCTCCAGTCCGGCTTCTTTGCAAAGACGATAAATATTTTCATTGTATCCCTCGAACATGACACCCGAAATACCACATTCTTTCAACAACGCAAACCATTTTTTCCATTCGGCATCCGAACGGTTATTCAGACGCATCCACAACCAGTTTTTAACTTCACGGGCAGGTATCTTTTCTGTCCGGAAACGTCCTTCATTATTTATCACATAACGGACTCCTTCAGCAGGATTGGTTATAGCTATCTGATAGGTGTTCTGAGTCGCTTCCACCGCAGTCCGGGCATCAGCCGGAAGATCTTTCAACTCTTTATCAGTCAAAAAGAATTGTTCTGTGGCACGCAAGTAGTTATGTTGTTTACTATAATTATCCTGCTGTGCGTAGAACATAGCCCATAGCAGTTTATAGATAGCCTGATTGTACGGATAAACCAACTCATCCTGCGAGATTCCCACTTGCTTGTCTACGAAATAAAGATATCCCCAACGGTCGGGCATGTGCATATCGATTCTTCCGGTAGGAGTCCATACCCAATTTTCCTCGGGTCCTTTCTCCTTCAGCCACTGTACACGCGAGAAGTTGATGCGCCAGGTGTTGCCGGCCTTCAACGGATTGTTAAAGTTCATGGTCAGCGCCTGATGAGGAATGGCCATTTCCACACTCCAATACTTATCTTTATCTTTTGATTTATTCAGTGTACCTTCACAATGGATGGCGGTCTTCAATCCGGGGCAGTCCCATTGCACCATGAAATTTCCACCCGAACGATAAGGTTTGTCCAGCATCAGGTCGAAAATCACGCCACGCGCATTGGTTTCTATTTCAAAATAATTGTGTCCGTCGCTATCCGGATCGATAAATACTTCAAAGTCATTGTCATAATAGATGATGGTATCACGCTGGGTAAGACGTGCCTTGATATCCTCTTCTTGAAGAACAGCTCCTACATATAAATATTCATCATCCCACAGCATCTTGGCGGTAGTTTCATATTTGGGAGTCGGGAATCCTTCGCCGCTTATATCTACAAACGGAGCGGTAGACGCCGCCTTCTTCCAGGAACTTTCATTCAGTTTACCATCTATTTTCAACTTTCCATCCGGACGATAACATACATAGGTACGCGGTTCGGCCAGAAAACGTTCATATTGTTCAAAAAGGCTTTGTGCCATTGCCGGAAAAGTAACCAGCAGAAGCAACAGGGTATAAATAAGTTTCTTCATCTATTTTTCTGATTCAGATTAGTTATTATCTTGCACTTGTCCCACTCCACGATAGAGTTTGATCGGTCCATCCAGCAACACGGCCAGCACGGTAATCTGCTCATCCTGTACCTGTTGGGGTACATCAATATAAAGATTGCCCGGTACTGAGTTCCAATAATTTTTATTGTAGACCTTGTAATTCAACATAGCTCCGTTACCAACCACCCATATACGGTTCACTTTGTTCATCAGCCCTTTTACTTCCACCGGACCGTTAGGTTTGTAAGGAAGGTACAAATACAGAATATCCCCCGCCTTATTCAGTGTGGTATATCCCTGGAAATGCTCGGTAGGAATCCCTGCGCGAGTTTCATAAATAGCTTCTTTATGCTTCTTGGTCCATCGGCCGAACTCCTTCAACACAGCGATCTGTTCTTCAGGAATGGAACCGTCCTCTTTCGGACCGATATCCAATAAAAGATTACCGCCCATGCTCAGGCAGTCTACAAATGTACGAAGCAAGATATAGGGTGATTTATAGTTGCTGTCTGTATGCTGATATCCCCATGAATCATTCATGGTCATACAAAGCTCCCAATATTTATCCTCGGGACGCACCACCGGCACTCCCTGTTCGGGAGTAGCATAGTCGCCATATCCCTGTATGCGCGAATTGATAATCACATTCTTATTATCCGAACGGAGCAGATCTACAATACCTTTGGAATTCCAAGCTTCCGCACTTTGTTCCCAGTCTCCGTCGAACCAATACAGATCCGGTTTCCAGGTTTTGTTCAGCTCCGCCAATTGTCCGAAATTGAACTTGTTGAATCTGGCCCAACGTTCAGGATCATTTTTATAACGTACTTCCGTACGGGTTTTGTTTGGGTAATCAGGATGAGACCAGTCCAATAAAGAATAATAGAAGCCAAGTTTCAATCCTTGTTTTCTTACTTCCTTTACAAAGGGAGCTATGAGATCACGTTTTGCCGGAGTGCTTTTCACGACGCTGATATCTCCTACTTTGGTATCCCATAACGCAACTCCGTCATGATGTTTGGTAGTTATCACTGTATATTTGGCTCCACTTTCTTTTATCAGATCCACCCAAGCCTTCGGATCATACTTGGAGGCTGTGAAACCTTTTTCCTGCTCCATGTATTCATCATAGGGCAGGTAGTTGTTAAAGAAGGACCAGCTTTCGGACACTCCTCTGACGGAATAAATTCCCCAATGGATAAAGATACCCAACTTGGCTTGTGAAAACCATTCCATTCTCTTGTCTTTCTGCTCGACTGTTTCATTCTGTAGCGTATCTTGTGCCCGTAAAGGAGAAGCTGCAATCAGCAGACTCAGGAACGCTAACGATAATCGGTTCTTTTTCATATATAATAGGTTTGATTAGTTAGGATAGCATATCAGTATTATTAAAATTTACAGCTATATAATGGACAAAGATAATGTATTTTTATATTTTATTCTATCTTTGCACCCCTAAAACAGAACAAATATGAGCGCAAAGAAAAAGAAACAATCCAATAGTCCCCTAAGAGTCATCATTATTTTAGTATTACTGGGACTTTTGGCATATAAACATCAATTGTTTGACGGGAAACTGCTTGAAAATATCCCCACTATCGAAAGCAATGAAGAAAAGCCAGAAATACTGACCTCGCCCCAACATGGCGGTGCATTGGAAATTCCGATGATACAATCAAGTACAGGCGGCCAGATTCTGAAACGTAAAGGATATACCCTGTCTTATAATGCCGATTACAAAACTCCACAATGGGTGGCGTGGGAACTTACTAAAAAAGAAACAAAAGGAAAAGAAGGGCGAACAAATAAATTCTTGCCCGACCCGGACGTACGTGGAGCCAAAGCATATACGGGAGATTATACAAAATCAGGATACGACCGGGGACACATGGCCCCTGCCGCCGATATGAAATGGAACAAACAAGCCATGGAAGAATCTTTTTATATGAGCAACATTTGTCCGCAAAATCCGAATCTGAACCGCGGCGACTGGAATGACCTAGAGGAAAAGTCACGCCAATGGGCAAAAAAATATGGAGCCGTGTATATTGCCTGCGGACCTATATATGATACTAAACGCCCCAAACGAATTGGCAACAATAAAGTGGCAGTCCCCCATGCTTTCTATAAAGTCATATTGATAAATGATAAGAAAAATCCGCAAGCCATAGGATTTATTTTCCCCAACAGCGCCGGACATAAGCCGCTGAAGAAATATATGGTAACAGTAGACAGCGTAGAGAAAAGAACGGATATCGATTTCTTCCCTGCCCTGCCGGATGAAATAGAAAACAGAATCGAAGCGGAGTTGGTACAAGAATTACCGTAGTCTGTCACACATACGCAGGCATGAAACGATACATACGTATGTATCCCCCCACACATACGTATGTGTGAGGGTACACGAACGTACGGGTTTTATTTCACTTCCAGCACTACGATAGACTTGGCAGGAAGAGTCACTTTCAAGCTCCCTTTATTGACCTTTGCTCCGGTAAATTCTTTCGGGGCAACCACATTCGGTTTCTCGAAACTATTGTAATCACCTATATTGTTAGCAGTCAGAATACGGCCGGTAACACTCTTGGCCTTTACCTCACCCAAGTTCAACTCTATTTCCTGCGATTCCTGCAAATCCACATTAGACAAGGAAATATGAATCAAACCGTTTGCATCCCGTGAAGCGGTAGCACTTACCATCGGGACAATACGGTCGTCGCGTACAATCTTGCGTTCACAGTTCAGTTCCAAAGGAAGATAAGTAGCATCCTGATGCACTTTATACATTTCAAAGACATGGTAAGTCGGTGTCAGAACCATCTTGTCGTCCTTTGTCAAAATCATAGACTGAAGCACATTGGCAATCTGGGCAATGTTTGTCATCTTGATGCGATCCGTATATTTATGGAAAACATCCAGTGTCAAAGAGGCCACGAAAGCATCGCGCAACGTGTTCTGCTGATACAGATGTCCACGGACAGTTCCCGGCTCTTCATCCCACCAGGTTCCCCACTCGTCCACCATCAAACCGATTTGCTTCTTCGGATCATATTTATCCATAATTGCCATATGCTTCTTCAGCACCGGTTCTATTTCCAGACATTTGCCCATAGTCCAATAATAATCATCATCAGTGAACTGTGTAGCCGATCCTTTGCTTCCACTCCATCCCATCACTGTATAATAATGTAAAGACACACCGGCCATACGGTGACCTACATTCTTCATCAGTACTTCTGTCCAGTTATAGTCATAATCACTGGCACCACTTGCAATCTTGAACAAGTGATTGCCATCATAGTCACGACAATAAGTGGAATAACGGCGGTACAAGTCCGCATAATATTCAGGACGCATACTGCCTCCGCATCCCCAACTTTCATTACCTACCCCAAAGAATTTCACTTTCCATGGTTTTTCACGACCGTTCTCCTTACGCAGTTTCGCCATCGGGCTACCTTGTTCGGAAGTCATGTATTCCACCCATTTCGCCATTTCTTCCACACTCCCACTTCCTACATTACCGCTGATATAAGGCTCACAACCTATCAGCTCACACAAGTTCAGAAATTCATGTGTTCCGAAACTATTATCTTCCACTGTACCTCCCCAATTGTTATTGACCATTCGGGGGCGGTTCTCTTTCGGACCGATACCATCCATCCAATGATATTCATCGGCAAAACATCCGCCCGGCCAACGAAGCACCGGCACTTTCAAGTCTTTCAATGCCTGAAGTACATCATTACGATAGCCTTGGGTATTGGGAATTTTAGAATCCTCACCTACCCACAAGCCTCCATAGATACAGGTTCCCAAATGCTCTGCAAATTGCCCGTAAATATGTTTACTGATGATTTCTTTCCCTTGCTCGGGATGTACATTGATAGTCGCTTTCTGTTGGGCAAATACCGGCATTGCAGCGAACAATGCCAAGCCCATAAGTGCATTTTTCATGATTAAAAATAAAATAATTAATTATACTATATTTGCGTTCTCGTTTTTCGTTTGGTCAAATTTACACATTTTACATCAACCGGATAGTGGACAAAATTGTATTTTTAGGGGTACAAAATCGTCAAAAGTAGAAAAGAAACGGATATTTGCCTATATTTGCATACAAAAAAGCCCGATAGACTAAAATGAATAAAAAGAAGCGTACTATTGTATGGATTGTTATCCTTATCATTATCCTGACAGGAGCAGGCGGTGCAGGAAGTATATATTACTATTTCTTTGCCAAACAATTCCAACTTACAAAAACCACCTATATTTATATAGACAGAGATGATAACCTGGATTCTGTATACCATAAAATAATCCGGAACGGACATCCTAAAAGTATGTTCGGTTTTCAATATCTGGCAGAAAAAGAGAAGTATGGCGACAATATACGGACAGGACGTTACGCTCTCAATCCATCGGACAATATGCGCTACCTCTTCCGACGTCTTTCCATGGGATACCAGACTCCCATTAATCTGACTGTACCCAGTGTACGCACCGTGGACAGATTAGTGCGGGCCGTTTCGCGCCAGCTCATGATTGATTCTCTGGATATTGCCAAATTAATTTCCGACAGTGCTTACTGTGCACAAATGGGATATACCCAAGAAACACTACCCTCCCTTTTTATTCCTAACACTTACGAGGTTTATTGGAATATGAGTGCTGACGCTTTCATGAAACGGATGCAAAAAGAACATGCTGCCTTTTGGAATAATGACAGGCTGAAAAAGGCTCAACATATCGGACTTACTCCTGAAGAAGTGTCCACCCTGGCCTCTATCGTGGAAGAAGAAACGGCCAATGGTCCCGAAAAGCCCATGGTCGCAGGACTTTATATTAACAGATTGAATAAAGGGATGTTGTTGCAAGCAGACCCGACGGTAAAATTTGGTTTACAGGAATTCGGACTGAAACGCATTCTTTTCAAACATCTGGAAGTGGATTCTCCTTATAATACCTACAAACATGCAGGTTTACCTCCGGGACCTATCCGAATCCCATCCATCCAAGGATTGGAAAGCGTACTGAACTATACACAGCATCATTATATTTATATGTGTGCAAAAGAAGATTTCTCAGGCACTCATAATTTCGCTGTCACAGCAGCCCAGCATCAAGCTAATGCAAGACGCTATCAACAAGCGTTAAACCGGCGAAAAATAAAATAAAAGGAGCGGACTATAGGTCCGCCCTCCCAATGGATTATTTAATGTGTATCTATAAATCTTTCAGCAACCTTCCTTTGTATTGTCCTTTTTTCCCGGTCATCTTTCCATATTCCACTGCATGTACCGGACAAACATGGTAACAAGCCAGACATTGAGTACAGTTACCTCCCCAAACGGGACGATCCGTCACTGTTATATTGCCCACAGGACAAACCTTCTCACACTTCTTACAACCAATGCAGGCTTCCGTTGCATGAAAAGGCTTGGGAGACATCAGAAAAGCATTGAAAAGAGGGCGCAGCAAATAGGATTTAGTAAATGGAAGCGCACCTTCATGACAATTATATTGTTTCATTTGAGCCCTTGATGTAATTTCTTCGTTGATAAAACGCACACGGGCAACAGCATTCTGTACTTTCTGGGTTTCTATATCTTTATCATCTACATCAAAACCGGGCAAAGAAACATACGTATTCGGCATAGTAACCGAATAGCCGGCAACACATTGCCAACCTTTCCGGGTAACGGCAGAAGAAAAAATTTGTGCAGTCCGGCCTGTATCATCTCCGCAAGTACAGACAAAGAAAAGGTATCCCGGCTTATCCAACTTTAGCTGATGAATAAAACGAAGTACTATCTTGGGAGGTCCCCATGCATATACAGGAAAAACAAAACCTACTTTTTCCCCTTCTTTCAGCTTATACGCTTTGTTCCTGTCTATTTCCATAGCTATGGACAACAATTCCTCATTCTGTCCTTCCGCCAGCTGCCTTGCCACCCAAGCCGAATTACCTGTACCTGAAAAATAAAATATCATATCCGTACTATTTTTATAAAAAGAAGCGATGCTAATCTTTTGAATTAGCATCGCCTTATAATGAAGCCGCACCAGTGATGCGATGAAACTCCGAATGACAGGTTTTGAGTGCTCTCCTCCTTTGTAATCCACCGGCATAAATGCTACCCGAAGGCGTGGCCCGCCATTGGAAGATGAAGCTATGTCTCGGTTTTCAGATTAGTTTGATGAGTTTCCCAATCCAACTAATGCGGCTCGCTTTTCATCTCTTTCCGTATGACAAATATACGTCCTTTTTATGATATAAACAAGAGTATAGCAGAATTTGTTTGTTAAAAATAATAAGCAAGAAAATAACTCTCTGTAATTCTGCTTATTGTTGTTTCCATTTATTAAGGAAACATCACAAGGCATCCGCAATAAAAAAGAGCAACCTCGTAGAGATTGCTCTTTCATAAATCTTTATATCGCCGTTTACAGAAGAATTAAGCAGCTTTTGCTTTAGCAACAATTGCTTTGAATGCTTCCGGATGGTTCATAGCTAAATCAGCTAACACCTTACGGTTGATTTCGATACCTGCTTTGTGCAATGCACCCATCAATTTAGAATAAGACATTCCTTCTAGACGAGCGGCAGCGTTGATACGCTGAATCCACAAAGCGCGGAAATTACGTTTCTTGTTCTTACGGTCACGGTATGCGTAGGTCAAACCTTTTTCCCAAGTGTTTTTTGCTACTGTCCATACATTCTTTCTTGCACCAAAGTAACCTTTGGTAAGACCTAAAATTTTCTTTCTTCTTGCTCTAGAAGCAACATGATTTACTGATCTTGGCATAGTTTTAATTCTTTTTGAATGTTAGCGCCACTGTTTCACACGGTGAACTTAAAGCTAAAGACATTCGGTTAATACTTTAAATAATACGTTTACGCTTTCGTTGTTTTTAGATTACTTCATGCAAAGCAATTCCTTAACCTGATCCAAGTTAGCATTAGCTACTAGACCTGAGTGTACAAGGTTTCTTTTCTGCTTTTTAGTCTTCTTAGTCAAAATATGACTGTGAAAAGCGTGCTTTCTTTTGATTTTACCTGTTCCGGTAAGAACGAATCTTTTTTTAGAACCGGAGTTAGTCTTGATCTTTGGCATCTTGTTTTTAATTTTAAATTATTATTCAAATGGTGGTAACGCACTATACCGGCGCGTTACGCACTCTTTTTTATTCTTTTGTTTCTACTGCCTTTTTCGGATTTTCCTTTTTAGCAGTATCCGTTTCTGCCTTCTTCGGAGAGCCCGCTTTCTTCGGAGCCAAAGAAATAGTCATTCTCTTACCTTCCAACAAGGGCATCTGCTCTACTTTTGCATATTCTTCCAAGTCATTCGCAAAACGAAGCAACAATACTTCGCCTTGTTCTTTGAAAAGAATGGAACGACCTTTAAAGAACACATATGCTTTCACCTTGTCTCCGTCCTGCAAGAATCCGATGGCATGTTTCAACTTGAAGTTGTAGTCATGATCATCTGTTTGAGGTCCGAAACGGATTTCCTTTACGTTTACCTTTACCTGTTTAGCCTTTTGTTCCTTTTGACGTTTCTTTAATTGATAAAGAAATTTAGAATAATCAATAATTCTACAAACTGGAGGAACAGCATTGGGTGAAATTTCAACTAGGTCAGCCTCATGATCCTCAGCCATTTTTAAAGCTTGAGCTATCGGATAAACTGCCGATTCTACATCGTCGCCCACAATGCGGACTTCTTTGGCACGAATCTGTTCATTGATTCTGTGTTGCCCTTTTAAACTGTCATTCTTCATTAAAAAACTTTTAGTTCCTGTTTGTTTCTTCTTATTTTAATTAGTATTTCTTTATCTTAACGCAAAAGAATACATAAAGGTTTAACAATGCGCTCTTTTGCAAACGGCTGCAAAGTTACCATTTATTTATCATATTAGAAACTTCTTCGGCAAGATTTTTTCCGAATTCTTCTATTTTCATGGTTCCTTTGTCGCCTTCGCCCTGCTTGCGGACTGCAACTTCACCGTTTTCAGCTTCTTTCTCGCCTACAATCAACATGTAAGGAATACGCTTCATTTCATTGTCACGAATCTTACGGCCGATTTTTTCATTACGGTCATCCACAATAGCACGAACATCGAATTTTCTCAGTTCCGCTTTCACTTGTTCCGCATACTCATTGAATTTCTCAGAAATAGGCAGAATAGCTACCTGGTCAGGAGTCAGCCACAGCGGGAATTTACCGGCAGTATGCTCAATCAATACGGCAACAAAACGTTCCATTGATCCGAAAGGCGCACGGTGAATCATTACCGGACGATGCTTTTGGTTATCTGAGCCCATATATTCCAACTGGAAGCGTTCGGGCAAGTTGTAGTCTACCTGAATTGTTCCCAATTGCCAGCGACGACCGATAGCGTCTTTCACCATAAAGTCCAATTTAGGACCATAGAATGCAGCCTCACCATATTCCACTTTCGCAGTCAGGCCTTTTTCTTCGCAAGCTTCAATAATGGCCTGTTCGGCTTTTTCCCAATTCTCATCGCTACCGATGTACTTTTCGCGGTTCACCTTGTCACGAAGAGAAATCTGAGCTTCCACATTCTCAAAATTCATAGACTTGAACACAATGTTGATGATATCCATCACGCGAAGGAATTCTTCCTTCACTTGGTCGGGACGACAGAACAAGTGAGCATCATCTTGTGTAAAACTGCGCACACGGGTCAGTCCGTGCAATTCACCGCTCTGTTCGTAGCGGCATACGGTTCCGAATTCCGCGATACGCAACGGCAGGTCCTTATAAGAACGTGGAGAATTCTTATAAATCATACAGTGATGAGGACAGTTCATCGGTTTCAGGAAATATTCTTCCCCTTCTTCGGGTGTATGAATAGGCTGGAACGAGTCCTTACCGTACTTGGCGTAGTGTCCGGAAGTGATATACAGGTTCTTGTTGCCAATAGGCGGACACATTACTTCCTGATAATCATAACGGGCCTGGATACGGCGCAAGAAATCCTGCAAACGGATACGCAAGGCAGTACCTTTCGGCAACCACATGGGAAGTCCCTTGCCCACCATATCGGTAAACATGAACAAATCCATTTCCTTACCTATCTTACGATGGTCGCGTTTCTTGGCTTCTTCCAACATTACCAGATATTCGTCCAGCATTTTCTTCTTCGGGAAAGTTATACCATAAATACGTGTCATCTGCTTGCGGTCTTCCTGTCCTCTCCAATAAGCACCGGCTACAGAAAGCAGCTTGATAGCTTTGATAGGAGCGGTAGAGGTCAAGTGAGGACCACGGCAAAGGTCGGTAAACGCACCTTGTGTATAAGTGGTGATGTGTCCATCCTCCAGTTCGGAAATCAATTCACATTTATAAGTCTCACCTCTTTCACCGAATTTCTTCAACGCATCCTCTTTAGCGATGCTCTGACGCACCAATATCTCTTTCTTTGCAGCCAACTCGGCCATCTTGGCCTCGATAGCGGGTAGATCTGCTTCCTTAATGATTGCTTCACCCGGGTCTACATCATAGTAAAAACCGTTTTCAATGGCCGGACCGATACCAAACTGAATGCCCGGATAAAGTTCTTGCAATGCTTCGGCCAGCAAGTGGGCACTAGTATGCCAGAAAGCATGTTTGCCCTGTTCGTCTTCCCATTTATAAAGAACGAAGTTTGCATCTTCATTGATAGGGCGAGATAAATCAATCGTTTCACCGTTCACGCCACAAGCTAAAACATCTTGTGCCAGCCGTGAACTGATACTTTCTGCAATCTGCAGACCAGTAACTCCTTCGTTATATTCGCGAACGGAGCCGTCGGGGAATGTTATCTTTATCATAATCTTCTATTTATATTCTTTCTTGAGGATGCAAAAATAACGAAATCTTTTTGACTTATCCTCTTTTTAGCAAAAAAATGTTATTCTTTTCGTTCCGTAAAGCGTTTGATGATATTGTAAGCAGAGAAAAGCCCCAACTCACCTGCTTTACTCAGGTCCTGTATACCTTGCCTGTTGTTACCCAAGAAAATATGTGTCAAGCCGCGATTGAAATAAGCATCCGCAAATTTAGGATCCAACTGGATGGCTCTGTCATAATCAACAATTGCCGCACGATAGTCTTTCAAGATAGAAAGCACATTACCTCTATTATAATAAGCATAGACAAAATCCGGAGCCAGCTCAATCACCTTGTCCAAATCGCGCTTTACCATTTCATAGTCCGCAGCTTTCACTGCACTCTTCTCTCCCGGACCGGCTTTCAAATCATACTCTTTTTCCATCTTCTGGTATTCCAGCTGCTTATAACGGATGAGAGCACGGTTGAAATAAACCGGGAAGAAATGATCTTCTATAATAATAGCCTGATTCAAATCTTCAATGGCACTTGCAAAATCCTGCACCAGATAAAAGTCCAATGAACGTGCAAAACGTTTGTTCACATCATTCGGATCAGCCACAATGGCAGCAGTCTGTTCGTCAATGGATGCAAAATGTTTTGTAGCTTGTTCTTCCGTCAGAGGAGCTTCCTCATTAGTTATAATCAGACGGCCGGGAAGTACTTTCTGATTATTCAATGTTTCAATGAACTTATAATAGTTGACCTGCCGTTTCACATCATCGTGCTTTTCATAATAGGTAAGCACGAACATGGGCTGGGGAACAATATTCACATTCTTATCCTGCACGCGTCCACGATAGTCACTCTTATATTTTTCTTCTCCCTCTTCGTTGTCGGCAACCACTATCTTACGATAGTTGTTCATGTTCTTATCGGACTTCTTACGGGTTTTATTATTCTCCGTATTATCGGCAGTCTGCTTATTAGGATCTACTCCGTTCTGTTTATCCAGCTGTGCTTTCAACACCTTGAATTCATCTGCATCAGCACCTTTCACATCCCCTATTTTCCTACGCGCCTGCGCTCTGTACTGATATCCCAGCAAGAAATTGGGATATTCATTTATCACCGTAGAATAATCTTTAATTGCCCCTTTATAATCTCCTGTCTGATCCAACAACAGACCACGGTTGAAAATAGCCATCATATTGTCGGGCTCCATTTCGATAACAAAATTAAAGTCTTGAATAGCCCGGTTGTCATCGCCTACTTGTGCACGTAACAAGCCCCGGTTATAATGGCCGATGAAATTATTGGGATCAATATCCAATGCAATATCATAGTCACTCATCGCTCCTCTCAGGTTATTCTGATGGTAACGGGCCAAAGCACGGTTGATATAAACACCTGAATTCCGGGTGGACAGACGGATGGCATGATCAAAATCGGCTTCCGCATCTTTATATCTCTGCTGTTGCAGACGAAGGATAGCACGGCTGGCCCATGTATCTGCATCATAACGGTCTATTTCAATCGCCTTGCCAAAGTCTTTTTCGGCAGCCAAAGTATCTTTCTGCTTCAAATCCACCTCACCACGCATCAAATAGGCCTTTGTATATCGGGGGGAAATGGCGATCAGCTTATCCAGATCATTCTTCGCCCCCTTATAATCCTCCTGTCTGATACGGCAAAGGGCCATATTATGCCATACCCCTATGTTCTCAGGATCAAACTCCAACGCCTTGGTATAATCTTCTATAGCTCCCGCAAAATTATTCTGCTGGATCCGTGCCAATCCACGCACCTGATAAGCACTTACCACAAACGGATTCCTCTCAATAGCTTCCGAACAATCACTCTCCGCCCCCTGAAAATCATCCAAATTTATCTTCGCCAGACCTCTATAGAAATAAGGATCAGACAAATAAGGCTTTGCATTAATCACCTGATTGAAATATTGAATCGAAAGGACATAATCCTCAAAATAAAGCGCATTACGCCCTATCGCCATCACCCTGTCCGTATTTATCTGTGCCGAAGCCAGTACAGGGAACATTATTAATAATGTATAGAGTATCCGTTTTATCATTTTGTATTTATAAAAATACGGTTTTCCCACAAATGCGCCACTGGTGGCGCATAGATCAAAATTGCGGAGTTATCATTTTATAGTCTTGACCTTATAGGAGCAACGCGCCTTGCCCTTCAGCATGGCCCCCAGCTTTCCTTTAATCATCTGTTTGCGTAATGCAGACAAATGATCAATGAACATTTTTCCGTCCAGATGATCAAATTCATGCTGCATGACCCTTGCCAAATAGCCTTCCACCCACTCGTCATGTTCTTTCAGTTCCTCATCCAAATAAGTCACATGAATACGGTCCGGACGTTTCACCGTTTCATGGATACCGGGCAAACTCAAACAACCTTCTTCCATGCTGACTTCCTCTCCACCCACTTCTAAAATATGAGGATTTATATAGGCACGGCGGAAATCCTTGAATTCGGGCAAGTCATCAGACATCACATCCAAATCAATAGTTACAACACGAATAGGCAGACCTATTTGCGGAGCAGCCAAGCCCACACCATCTGCACGATTCATGGTTTCAAACATATTTGCTATCAACTCTTTCAAATTAGGGTAATCCGGGGTAATATCCTCTGCTTCTTTACGCAACACCGGTTGTCCGTACACATAAATAGGTAATATCATTTTTCTTAATCTGTTTTTATTTATTAAATATATTTCTTCGACTCCAAATAAGACTGTAAGATTATCGTAGCACTGATTTCATCAACCAAGGCTTTGTTCTGCCTGTCTTTTTTCTTCAAGCCTCCATCCAACATGGCTTGGTGGGCCAATACGGACGTAAACCGCTCGTCAACAAACTCTACCGGTATATCCGGTAATTTTTTCCTTAGTTGATTGACAAAAGGGACAATATTACGCATATTTTCCGACTCCTGATTATTCATTTGCTTAGGATGCCCCACAATGATGCGTTCCACAGGCTCTTTTTCCACATATTTCAGAATAAAGTCCAGTAGTTGGTGTGTAGGAACAGTCGTCAACCCGTTTGCAATAATCTGCAAAACATCCGTCACAGCCACACCTGTGCGCTTTTTACCGTAATCTATCGCTAATATTCTACTCATATAGTTTGCAAAAATACAAATTTATTCCATACCTATTTTATATATAAAGATTAAAATATGCTTTTTCAACTGTTTTTTCAAAAGGAATGATTCATTTCGTTTAATTTTATTTGCTATTTAAAAAATAGTACTTATTTTTGCACCGAATATGTGGCTTAACGTAGAGGCCGCATAATTGTTAAATCGAAACAAGTATTTGTTATAAAATGAAAAATCAGAGCTCTTCCAAAGGAGTTTCATATAGATGTTTGTTGTATTGTATAGCTATATTGTTGCTTGTTATGATTCCATTAAAAAGTTTCAGCCAATCAACAGGAGAATTAACAACAGATAGTCTTGTAAAAATGGGATTTGAAAATGTAAGATGGACAGATACTCCTGAAGAAAGAGTTTATGTGGTTGAAAACAGTGCTTACAAAATTCAAGCGTTGGGTATCAGAAAGGCTGTAGATATCATACAGTCGATGGGATTACCCAAGGACAAATCTTGTAAGTTGATTGTTACCAACTATAATATACCTCAGGTCTCACTGACCTATCAGCCTCTTGCCGGTGACACAACAGTGGTAAGCGGTGAAGACTGGAAAGTCAGTTATGATATAGGTGACAGTTGGGACAAGGTGAAGAAAGAAAAGAAAAAGAACAGTTCGCTGTTTAAAGTAGATATTATGGTATATCCTCAATTATCATATATGAATATGATTATTACACAAATATATCAGGTGTTATTTGACTTAAGCCCAGCTATTGAAGTTTCCTTATGGCCAGGAAGTAAGTTAACAGGACAGATAAAGATACCTGTGTATAACGATGGATATGGGATATTGGAAGATAAAGTTCATCCGGGACATATAACCCTTTCCCAGCGTTTCCGTCTGCCATATAATATATATGGGAAAGCAACTATAGGCTATTTTAATGCAGACAGATGGGGAAGTGATTTATCATTGTTTTATCCGTTTAAAGACGAACGTTTCTCTATAGAAGCACGTATTGGTTATGTAGGTATAGGTTATTGGAATGGCTTCAAGCTACATTATGATACGAAAATGACAACAACATGGACAATTGGAGGAAACTTTTATTGGCCGAGATATAATACACAATTTAGCTTAAAAGGAGAAAGATATTTATTAGGAGAAAAAGGTATCAAGTTTGAAATGATACGTCATTTCCGATATGCGTCCATAGGTTTTTACGCAATGAAAGCAGAACATGCCAACAGTAATGGTGGATTCAGGTTTCAAGTCGCGCTTCCTTTTTATAAAAACAAAAGACATAAATATATACCGCGTGTAAACTTCTCAAATAATATGGGAATTATTTATAACGCAGGAAATGAACGAAAATATTATAAACAATATAAAGCTGAAACGAGTGACAACATAATGGAAAGTAATAGTTTTAATCCATATTTTATTAAATCAGAATTATTAAAATTTTAATTTTATCGAGATGAAAAAAAACAAATTTTTAAGTGGTTTAAGTGCTAAATTGGCACTGGCCATAGTAGCATTGACAACAACAATGTTTACTTCTTGTGAGAAGGAAAATATTGGAATTGAGGTTACCCCCGTAAATGCAAAATTTATTATAACCCCCGTGGTTATTGATGCGACTACAGGTACAGATGTAACTCAAAGTGCAGAAATTTCTTTCAGTAAAGGTAACGGAACCTACGAAGGTACACCTGAACTAGCTAGTGAATCCATTAATATAAATGCAAAATACAAGGGAATGACTGGTTCTGCATCAGTTACTATTCCTGCACTAAAAGCAGGTCAATTCGGTGCAAAAGAAGTTACTATTATCTTAAGCGAGAATTTCTTTGCACAAGAAGAAAGTAGTAATTCTCAAATAGAAACAACTAAACACAGTGGGTTCAAGGATAATACCAGTGATTATTGGTATTACATTACAGTAACTTACACTAAAAAAGAAGGTAGTGAAGTTATAAAGAACGATTATGAGGGAGACGACAGCGAAATAAATAACATTATAGATGCTTATGATAAAGGTGTCCGAGAAGACAAAGTGACTCTAAATGATGTACAGGTATTAGCACATTCCCGTTTTAGTGTTTTTGTGGACTATATGAAAACAACATCTGTTTATCAGATATTCGAAAAATCACCTAAAAGAGATGGAAATCCTGTTGCAAGCTTCACAGTCGATTCTTACAATACTATAGTTTCTCCTAAAAATGAGCAAATACCGGGTCATGGACATGCTCCAAGTCACGGCCACGGTCATGGACATGGAGATGACAGCAATACCGGTGGTGGTATTACTATTGCAGACTAATAGCCAGTTAATATTTTGATTTAATCACTAAAAACATAATATAATGAAATATAAATTTTTAACCCTGTCTTTATTATTGGCAGGCGTATGTGCAACAACAATTAAAGCACAAGAAACTAATTATTATACTCCGAAATGGAGCGATAATATTTTTATTAGCGTAGGTGGTGGTATACACTCTGTAGCAAACGATGGATTTAACAGAATATCTCCGAATTTCAGTATTTCGCTTGGTAAATATATTACTCCGACTTGGGGAATACGCGGTCAAGTGAACGGAATATGGCAAAGTTTATGTTTACAAGAAATTGGCTATCACGAACACAACAAGAACTATGTTGGAGCGAATATTGATGCAATGGTAAACTTGTCATCTTTATTTGCAGGCGCTAATCCTAACCGTTTCTTTGAAGTTTATGGTTTTGTAGGTCCTCAGTTATCTGTTGCAAAATCTGCAAATGTTGTTTATACTTACGATGGCAACACAGGTGAAAGAACTGGTGTTTCTACATCCGGTGAAGCAAAAGCTAAAGCTCGTATAGGCGCTTCTGCCGGTTTAGGTTTAAAGTTTAACTTAAACAATAAATGGGCTATCGATGTTGAAGCTCGTGGTGCAATCGCTCCTTCAATCTTCGGTAACATCAGCGATCACCGTAAGGCAGAAGGTACAGGTATGATCACAGCAGGTGTAAGCTATACTTTTGGCGGCAAGAAGTTTGCTAAAGTTGAAGACCGTGTAGTAGAAAAAGAAGTGATCAAGGAAGTGGTTCGTGAAGTTCCGAAAGAAGTAGTCAAGGAAGTGATTAAAGAAGTTCCTAGCGCTGCAGAAGTTGCTATCTTCTTCAAGATCGGTAAAGCAAAAATCAGTTCGGAAGGTATGGTTAATGTACAGTTAATGGCTAAAGCTATCAAAGCTAATCCTAACGCCAAGTACAAAATCGCAGGCTTCGCTGATAAAGCTACAGGATCTGCTTCATTCAACCAGACTTTGTCTGAAAAACGTGCTCAGGCTGTTTACGATGCATTGGTTGCAGAAGGCGTAAAAGAAAGCCAACTTGAAAAAGTTGCTATGGGTGGAACAGACAACATGTTTGGCAAGAACTATCTGAACCGCGTAGTTATTCTGGAAGTAAAATAATCATTGCTACCTGATAAAACTCTGATAAATTAAAGAAGGGGGTATCGTAACAAACGATGCTCCCTCTTTTTTTCTTCAACTGCATTTTTAATCACATAAGCAGCAACAGCAAACAAACCGTATAACAAGAATCTACGAATCTTGGCTATACAATTCCGGAAACCAGAGGCAGCATTTACCGAATCTTGTAACAAGATACCGGGCTATATCACAAACAAAAAGCTTTTTTAAAATACTCCCAGGATATATAAGCAAAGGGCATATAATGTTGCAGGTGCAAGATATATATCTTGCACCTGCAACATTACACAAACAAAAGCATTTACTTATCTTCAATAGACCAGCTTCACATTGTCAACCCAAAGCGTATTTCCGGGAGAACCGATAAAAGCTCCCCCATGACTGGACGAAAATTGCAGTATCATGTGGGTAGGATTCTCATTGGCCTCCGCCCATCCTGTTTCTTTAATCAAGACACTTTCTCCCTTACTATTTCTAGTATAATCTCTCTCTCTCAACCCCATCGTTTCATGATCATAAGACGGATGCTTGGTTATATCACCATACAGCACTTCATAAGTAGCACCATTCACCCAACCATCCGAGTCCTTATCATACTTCACCACCATAGTTCCTACCCTCTTCGCAGTAATATTTCCTTCAGCGTCCTCCATACGTTTTTGCAAAAAGAAAACAGTTATCGCACAATCCTGCCCTGCCACCTGACCTTTCTTGCTGAAGCCTGTCAACCGGATACGATCTTTCTCACCAGACATCTTTACCTTATAATCATAACGGACAGCTTTGGGACGTTGGGTAAAAGGAACTCCCCAATTCATATTCTTCTCAGCATTCTTGGTTCCTGTTATCGGCTCCAGCATATCACCTAAATAAATGGATCCGGCTGCCAATACAGTAATATTCACCATTCCCAATACCTTGACGCTCTCTATATGCGTTTCCAGACGAGCACAATATCCATTGTCCCGTTTGTCCCTGTAAACAGAATTATTTGTTTTAACAATGCCCACTACCTTAGCCATCACATTAGAGGTTCCCCAAGGAGACCCTCCCATATTCTTATAAGGTTTGTTACCATCTATTTCCTTTGTAGGGCCTATCTCATAAAGAAGTTTGGTATTGCCGCCTATAACACCGGACTCATGAACCTTACGGATTATCCACTGATCCATATCTCCGTATTTTATAGGTACCACCTTTTCCTGGGCAAAGCCATACAGCGGTGCTATAGCCAAAAGAGCAGCGACCGATAATCTGCCATAATATTTCATACCCTTAGTTTTTATTGTTGTTTAGAACCGGCAAAGCTATAAAAAAAAGCGGCAACTTCACAGTTGCCGCTTTTAATAAAGAAAAATAGACTATATTTTCTTCTTAATTTACCAAAAAGAAATCATTAATATACTCTATATAGTAACCATGCCTTTTGGAAATCGTCACGGTTAGGATATTTTGCCTTAAATTCCTCCTTTGCCTGAGTAGCCTCCGCACGGTCATCGTATGAAGATGCTATAACGCGATACGTATTTCTTTCAGCATTATAAACCACTTTGGCATTATAGCCTTGACCATCCAAATATTGTTTCAGACCTTCCGCATTCGCTTTCACGCCAAAGCTACCACATACTACACTATATGCTTTTAAGCCGTCACCTGAAACCAGTTCTACTTTCTCTTCGCGAACCGGACCGGCAACAGGAGCAGTTGTCACGGGGGCAGATACTACCGGAGCAGCTTCAACCGGAGTCGCTTCTACCTGATCGGCAGGAGCTTCAGCCAATTCCTGTTGTTTTGCCTTTTCATAAGCCTTCTTGTAAGCACTTTCGCTAGATTTACATGAGGAAAATGCCAAGGCTACGCACAATCCCATACCCAACACAACTAATTTTTTCATGATTACTCAATCTTTTATAAATTAATACTCTAGTTTAATTCCATTATATTGGTGCAAAAGTAGCAATATATCAACAGCTTTCACAGCAAGAACGGAGTTAAATTTAGTTAATCAGAGAAGAATCTCCAATTTCTATTCAAAAATAGACAAAATAAACAACAACATTCAGTTTTATTTGTTAGATTTGTAAGGTACAAAAAACAAAAAACTATGAAAGGATTAAGTATTTTAGCTGCATTCCTAGGCGGAGCCGTAGTTGGTGCAGCAGCCGGTATTTTATTTGCTCCTGAAAGCGGAGAAGACACTCGTAGCAAAATTGCTGATGCTTTACGTAAAAGAGGTATCAAATTAAGTCGCACAGATATGGAAAATCTGGTCGATGAAATTGCAGCCGAGGTAAAAGAATAAGCAACGCCCACAAAAGTGTATTGTCATTCCGGATACAAGTCCGGAATGACAATAATTTTTAAATCAAAACTCCACGCATGTTTGCAAACGATAAAAATATAGATAATCTGCAACAACTTCTGGCAGAGCTTAAAAAGTACGCAGAGTTACAAAAGGATTATGTAAAACTACATTTAGTAGAAAAACTTACTATACTGATATCAACCCTCATCCTTGTCTTTATATTATTGATATTAGGTATTATCGCCCTTTTCTACTTATCATTTACATTGGCCTATGTACTCGCACCTCATGTAGGCGGGCTTATGGCCAGTTATGGAATCATTACCGGATGCATTATTCTGCTGATTCTGTTAATCGTTTTATTCCGCAAACGGCTGATTGTTCAGCCTATGGTAAATTTCCTTGCCAACTTGCTTTTAAATGACAACTGATTATGAAAGAGAATACTCCTAATAAAACGCCCATCATCACTTTGGAAGTGATAGCACAACGAAAAGCTGAGAAGTTGGAAGAAGTACAGCAAGCTAAAAAAGAAATGGTACAAACCATACATGAACTTTTTGCGCCTGTAGAACACAAAGGAGGCGTAGAAGGCATTATGCAACATATCAATACAGGAATCGCCGTTTATGACGGAGTACGGACCGGTATCAAGATCATGCAAAGAATCAGAGGATATTTCCTGAAAAAAAAGAAATAACTTAGTATTAACCACAACATTTTATCCACATGAAAAGACAGCTACTAGGTGTGGCGGCAATTTTGTTGTCAATTTCCACGTATGCACAGGACAATCCATTATGGATGCGTTATTGTGCCATTTCTCCGGATGGAACCACCATCGCATTCACCTATAAAGGTGACATCTACACAGTACCTTCTACAGGCGGCAGGGCCAGTCAGATTACAACCAACCCTGCCCACGACACCAAACCCATCTGGAGCCCTGACGGAAAAAAAATTGCTTTCGCATCAGACCGAATGGGAAGTATGGATATTTTTGAGGTAAACAAGGAAGGGGGTATCCCCAAAAGATTAACCACCCATTCGGGTAATGAAACACCGGTGGCTTATAAAGATGCCGGACACATTCTGTTTCTAGCCAATATAATGCCAACAGCAGAAGACGCACAATTCCCCTCCGGACAATTCCAACAAGTATATGAAGTCAATACCGAAGGCGGACGCCCCATCCTCTTCTCTTCCATGCCGATGGAAGATATCAGTATCAATCATACAGGCAATACTTTACTCTACCATGACAAAAAAGGATATGAAGACCCTTGGCGTAAACATCACACTTCATCCATTACCCGCGATATTTGGCTGTGTTCTCTGAATGGAAACCGTACCTTTCGCAAACAAACTGCTTTCAATGGTGAGGACCGCACTCCCGTTTGGGCTTCAGATGATAAATCATTCTATTATTTAAGTGAGGAAAAAGGCTCATTTAATATTTTCAAACGTGATATTGACGGTAATACATCCAAACAAATTACCAACCATACCAAACATCCGGTACGCTTCCTGAGTGCTGCCTCCAATGGAACATTATGCTATGGATATGATGGCGAAATCTACACGGTAAAAGAAGGTGCCATTCCGCAAAAAGTTCAGATTTCCATTGTCACCGACAAGAACGACAAAGATCTCATCCGCCAGATCAAGCGTAGCGGAGCAACAGAGATATCCCTTTCGCCCGATGCAAAGGAAATTGCTTTTGTACTACGCGGAGATGTATATGTCACATCAACAGAATACAGCACTACCAAACAAATCACCAATACTCCGCAACAGGAACGCGATATTCACTTTTCTCCGGACGGAAGAAGTATTGTTTACGCTTCCGAAAGAAACGGATTATGGCAGATTTATCAAACCAGTCTAGCTAAAAAGGAAGAAAAACAGTTCGCTTACGCAACCGATATCAAAGAGGAAAGACTGACCAATTCGGATATCACTTCATTCCAACCTCAATACAGTCCTGACGGCAAAGAAGTAGCCTTTCTTGAAAACCGTACTACCATCCGTGTTCTGAATCTGAAATCAAAAGCTGTACGCACCGTCATGGACGGCAAGTACGAATATTCTTATAGTGACGGCGACCAATGGTATCAATGGAGTCCGGACAGCAAATGGATTCTTACCAACTACATAGGTATTGGCGGATGGAATAACAAGGATGTTGCACTGGTCAACGCATCTGGTAACGGAGAAATTCATAATCTGACCGAAAGTGGATACAGTGACGGCAATGCCAAATGGGTATTGGATGGAAAAGCCATGATTTGGGAAAGTGACCGCGCAGGATTCCGCAGTCACGGAAGCTGGGGTGCTGAAGCGGATATCTATATCATGTTCTTCGACCTGGACGCATACGACCGTTTCAGAATGAGCAAGGAAGAGCTTGCCTTACTGGAAGACTCGGAAAAGAAAGACAAAGAGAAGAGTGAAGAGAAGGAGAAGGCCGATCATAAAAAAGATAAAAAGAAAGACTCCAAGAAAGAAGATGACAAGAAGGAAGTAAAGCCACTGGTTTTCGACCTTGAAAACAGCCGTGACCGTGTGATTCGTCTGACTGTAAATTCTTCACGATTGGGAGATGCTGTATTAACTCCGAAGGGTGACAAACTATATTATCAAGCAGCCTTCGAAAGCGGATATGATTTATGGGAACACGATCTTAAAGAAAACAAGACTAAAATCGTCATGAAAAAAGTCGGTGGCGGAGCCCTGCTTCCTGATAAGAAAGGCGAGAATCTGTTCCTTTGCAGCCAAGGTGGTATCAAGAAAGTCACTGTCAGCAGTGGTGAAACCAAACCTGTAGAATTCGAAGCTTTCTTCGACTACCAACCCTATGGTGAACGCGAATATATTTTCGATCATGTATGGCAACAAGTAGAAGATAAATTCTATGTAAAAGATCTGCACGGAGTAGACTGGAAAGGCTATCACGAAGCATACGCACGCTTTCTTCCATACATCAATAACAATTATGATTTTCAGGAAATGCTGAGTGAAATGCTGGGTGAGTTAAACGGTTCGCACACCGGAGCACGTTACTACTCAAACGGCCCTATACTATCCACAGCGACCCTAGGAGTATTCTATGACGAAACTTATGATGGTGACGGGTTAAAAATTAAAGAAATATTGGCAAAAGGCCCATTTGCCGTGAAAAAAACGGATGTTACTCCCGGTTGCATCATCGAGAAAATTGACGGCAAACCTATCGTGAAAGGGCAAGACTACTTCCCGCTGCTGGAAGGCAAAGCCGGAAGAAAAGTGTTACTGGCCATATATAATCCGGCTACCGGCAAACGTTTTGATATCACCATCAAAGCTATCAGCATGGGCGAACAAAGTAACTTGCTGTACAAACGTTGGGTAGAACGTTGCCGCAATATAGTCGATAAGTTATCCGAAGGCCGCATCGGCTATGTACACGTAAAAGGCATGGACAGTCAAAGTTTCCGCGAAGTATATAGTGAAGTATTGGGACGCTGCCGCAACAAAGAAGCTATTATTGTTGACACACGCCACAATGGAGGCGGATGGCTACATGATGACTTGGCCACTTTATTAAGCGGCAAGGAATATCAGCGTTTCGTTCCACGCGGACAATACATAGGCAGCGACCCATTCAATAAATGGCTCAAGCCATCCTGCGTATTGGTATGCGAGGACAATTACAGTAACGCACATGGCTTCCCATGGGTTTACAAGGAATTAAAGATAGGCAAACTGATTGGTGCTCCGGTTCCGGGCACAATGACTGCCGTATGGTGGGAAAACCAGATCGACCCGAGCATTGTGTTCGGTATTCCTCAAGTGGGTTGTATGGATATGCGTGGACAATATGCGGAAAATCACCAACTTTCTCCAGACATTGAAGTTTATAATACTCCAGAAAAGGCATTGGCAGGTGAAGACCAGCAGTTGGAAGCAGCCGTACAAGAAATGCTGAAAACAATAGGGGAAAAGAAATAAAACAATCCCATCCTGATAAAAAGAAAAGGGTGTCAAAACACAACCTTTGAGGAAAAGGACTTTTCATCCGAGGCTACTTTGACACCCTTTATCAGCCATAAAAAGAGCCGTATCAACTCTACTCCCGAGTAATGATACGGCTCTTTTCTATACATTACAGCAAGATAATGTATGGGGCATCTATGCTGAGCATACTTAAATATGTCATAATGATGCTCTATAAGTTGTTCCCACTCATGCCCTCATTTCCAACTATAACCCACTCATTGTAAAGTCATTACCCTCATACCTCATTCTCATCTCTTAAGACACTCATTCACAATATAATATACATTCACAAGCCTATAAACCGGTTATTTGGTAAGCCCCCTGTTTTTTCAGTTTTTCTTCCTTGCACAAACGGCATAAATAACGGTGCCGTAGTTTGTATCATACTGTTCTTCTTTGACGATTAAAAGTTCAATATCTGTTAATCACGAATGTAATTAAGTCTAATCACTATTGTAGTTAACTTTAACCACTACTGTAATTAAACTTAGTCACAGTGGTGAATAAGCAATTACAAACATATAAAAGTGAGAAAATAAAAGGGAGAAAACAGATAAGAAACAGGGAAATATGCATACATAGACTACCGCCAACTCGCTGCACAAGCCATGCAGCTGCTTTATAAGAACGAACGTTATGGGTTGAATGATGAAAATGAGAAGGTATTTTGGCAAAACAACACCGAATTTGAGTAAATTTCGCCTTTGGAACAGTTGTTTAAATGTCACTTCTATTCCGCCACTACAGAGAAGAAGGGAGAAAGGCTGACCGCACATGAAGATTTTCAATTATTTGCAAGAGTACAAGCGTGAAAAACCTGTCAATCAACAAGATAAATTAACACAGACACATTATCCGCAAACTGAACATTCACCCAAAAGCCAGCAGAAAAGGTACTTTATATCACATGATAAAGTTAGAATAATTTATTTTCAATCATCTGTGTTAGTGAGGGCAATGCCCTCACTAACACAGATGCTACCATCACTAATAAGCAGTTCATTATAAACCAGTTAGAGCCAAAGTGAGGGCATGAGGGCATTTTCGCGTCCAACTTTCTATTTGTTAAGTTGAAAGGGATGGCTTCTATTCTCCGGTATGAAAGACACCATTTCCGGCATCGCACCAACTTATCTTGCTCTTTCTTTCCAAAGACGAGTCATATCTTCCAAAGTCTTTCCTTTTGTTTCAGGAACCATCTTCCACACAAACAGAGCTGCAAGCACACAAATCACGCCATAAAGCCCATAGGCAAATACCGGACTGAATTCATACATGGCAGGAAAAGTGGAAGAAACCAGATAATTGAATATCCACTGGAAAGCTACAGCGATAGCCACTGCCTTACCGCGGATAGTATTCGGAAATATCTCTGCAATCAACACCCAGCAGATAGGTCCCCATGACATCATAAAGAATGCAGCATAAACTATGATGGAAAGAACAGGAAGAATACCTCCCACCTGAAACTCATCACAAAACGCAACACAGAATGCACCTACAGCCATGCCAATAGAACCAACAATCAACAAGGGTTTACGTCCCATCTTCTCTACGGTAAAGATGGCAATCAATGTAAAGAGAATATTAACCACCCCCATTACCACAGTCTGCATCATACCATCGCCACCGCCACCGATTTTTTCAAAAATACGCGGTGCATAATAAAGCACAGCATTAATGCCGATAGCTTGCTGAAATACAGAAAGCAAGATGCCGACTACAATAACTGTCAGCCCGTATGTAAGCAGTTTTTCCGTTTTCTCGGAAGTTACAGCCTTTATTTCAGACAAAATAGTTTTAGCCTTATCTGTTCCATTTACTTTTTCAAGTACAGAAAACGCTTTATCATCCTGATGGGTCATAGCCAAATAGCGCGGAGTTTCAGGAACCAAAAACAATAAAATGCCAAATAATGCAGCCGGAACCGCTTCTGAACCAAACATATATCTCCAACCATCGGAAACAAGCACTTCATCCGGCATACCATCTTTAATCATATAATTGACAAAATAGACTACCAACATGCCAAAAATAATAGCAAACTGATTACAGGAAACCAATTTACCACGAATTTCGGAAGGGGCAATTTCGGCAATGTACATCGGACAAACAGCAGAGGCAAGTCCTACACCGATTCCCCCGATGATACGATAAAAGTTAAAAGCAAGGATCAATGCAAACGAAGTATCTCCTTTCGAGAAAAATAAAAATTCGGGATAATAAGAGCCTAAAGCAGACAGGAAGAACAATAAAGCAGCCAGACGCAACGAATTACGACGTCCTAGCCCCGAAGCAAAATAACCGGAAAAAGCACTGCCAATGACGCAACCTATCAATGCACTGGAAGCAGTCACGCCATGCCAGAAAGCATCTAATCCCAAATGTTTTTGCAGAGCCTGCTCCGCCCCCGAAATAACAGCTGTATCATAACCGAAAAGTAAACCGCCGAGAATGGCTATAAACACCACTCCCATCAGATAGAAATTGTTTTTCTTGTTTTTCATAATAAAAGAATTATAATAGTTTTCGTAATAAATACAATAACAAAGCTGTGCGAAAATAATCATTAATACGTAATTCTATTATAATTCTCCAACCATTTTAAATCTTTTTCACATCAAGGAAAAACAAGATTATTCCGTCTGAACTGTTCTATGTCTTCCTTTTTTAATCCTATCTTATCCAATGACTTAGGAAGATTATGGTCATTAAGATAATAACGCGGACGAATGAGATATTGTCTGTTTGCTACCGATAGGCTATCTGCCCTATAAGGTGTCTGTACCCCTGCCAAATTCAGCATGGTATGAAACACGGAAGCATTTCCCGCCACCGGTTTTTCACGGTTCTGCAATATAGCTTCATGTACTTCCACATTCTTTTCTCTATATGTTTTGGACAACCAAATTAAAAATGGCACATGCAGTTGATAATAAGACGGGACCGGGGATGCGTGTAAAAATAATTTTCGATTATCATCAAAAATATCCTCTCCATGATCCGAAGTATAAAGCATAGCCGAAAAAGAGTTTGTTTTCTGCAATAAAGTGATCAAAGAAGCCAGGAAACCATCTGTATAACGGATGGTATTATCATATGCATTCATCAAATACTCTTTATTCTCATATTTGGCGTCTGTCAGATTATCCGGTTTAAAGACAGACATGGATTCGGGATAACGTTCTTTATAATTAAAATGTGATCCATAGGCATGCAGCACGATGAATAATTTTTGATGACCTGCCTTTAGCTCCTTTTCTACCAGAAACAATAGTTCGTCATCCGAAATATTGGCTCCTTTCGGAGCATCTTTCTTGATAAACTTCCAATCATCTGCCTCCATCCCCAAAAAATCAATAAAAGAATGGTTAGGAAGCTGGTTCGAAAAAAAGGCAGTATGAAATCCTGCTTCCTTGAAAGCGGTAATGATTCCTTTCTGTCTATAAAGACAGTCATAATCCTCAGCCGAAGCTGCCGAAAGCAACATAGGCACACTTTTATGAGTAGTATTAGACTGGGTAAGCACATCCGTGAAAGTTACCACCCCCTCCATTTTATCAAGTAATGGAGTAGTATTCCTTTCATAACCATAAAGTCCGAAATTACAGGCACGGGCCGTTTCCCCTATCACCAAGACATAAACTTCCCGGCTGTTTTCATCATGTGCGGCACTGGCATTAAAAGTAAAATCCCTTGAAGTTTCCGCATATCCGGCTGTTTCGCCCGCACGTTCTGCAGCCAATACTAGATTATAACATACATTAGCCGGATACATTTCGATCTTTACTTGATAATCACGTTGCGTCGCATAGCAGATAACGGTCAATAACGCTCCTGCAACAATGCCTGCCAAGGCATACTTACGTTGAGAACGAATAAAAGAATATTCCAACTGATTACCCCGGGCCCATGAAAAACCTCCCAAGACCAAAGCAGGAATGTAAACAACAAAAACACCAATTACAGCCGGCAGTAAATTATCCAACAGTTCCAGCGCCTCCCCGGAATTAGTAGTTGTCAGATTCAGGAACATATCTACTGCAATGATAGAACGCCCGAACAGGTATAGCAATACCAGTTGGAATGCCGCAAAGAAAACAAACGGAAATAAGATCCAAATAGTCTTTCCAGGTTTACGCTCCAATGTCATAATCAACCAATAAACCGATACCGGCAGAATGACATTACAAATACGTGCCCAAAGTGTCATTTGCTGTTCTGTAAAAAACAATGCCACATTGGGAATGGCCAAGACAACGATGAACAGAACGAACAACCGTTGTGGCTCACAACACCACTGAATAAATTCTTTAAAATGCTTCATTTATATTAAAGATAAAACCAGACTGTCCATTTTTTCCAAATCCATAGTCCAGACGAACATTTACATTCTTTTTAAACTCCCAACGATAACCTATTCCATAATTAGGCAACACTCTGCCCATGCACAAAGCACTGAACTTATTGAATACAGTTCCGGCCCCTATCCAAACTACAACACCATTACGTTTCCATACATGCTGACGCAATTCCACCTGCCCCTCTATTTTATGCTTGTCACGATAGCGCCCTTCGTAATAACCACGCATGGAATACGAGTTTCCCAACAACGCCATCATGGCCCATGACGGATTACCGAAATTAAAAGTACCGCGTAATTCTCCTGCCAACAATCCTCCTTTCCATACAGGATGATAATAACTGGTACGCAAATCCGTAGTACTGAATGCATAATCGTTTCCTAAAAACTTAGGACGGAAACACTGGGTAATATTCAAATAATATCCCTTATGGGGATTGGTCAACACATCGCGCGAATCATATGCCAAAGAAAGGCCCACTCCATAATTAGCAGTAGTAAGATTCATCCCCTCCAGTAGTTCGGGGCGTTCCATATTCTTACCATGCACATAATCATAAGATGCCATAGGACCTACATATAGATTATCCGCTATCCGAAACAGGAAACTAGCTTTAACTTGTGCTTGCCAGCGATCTAAATCAGATTCATTGGCATCTACCTTACCCATATCGTACCCTATTCCCCAAAACTTGGAAGGAAAGGAATAAAAATAAAGAGTATAATCCAGCCGGTATTTGTCCTGCGGAAAGATATGAGTTCCGCGTATCCCCAACATATAGAAGCCAACAGTGGAAACATCTCCGAATAAAGACACATTGGACGGAGGAAGAAGCATGTCATTTCTATCGGTACGATAAAGCCCCGCCGCCACCAGTCCCAGCCCCAGTTTGGTATCCGTACTGTAATGTGGTCCGCCAATAATACTGAAATCAAATTTCTTATGATTCTTATCTTTATTAGCATCATTAAAATAGTCCAGAAACTTTTTGAAAAAAGTCCTTTTCTGTACTGTGCTGTCTTTGTGTTGCGTTGTCGTATCTTCAGGCAAATAAAACAGCCCACCCTCTTGCGTGACTGCCAAAGCCGCATCTGCCATACATATAAAGATTACGATCCAAAATGATATTTTCTTCATTGTAATCTATTCTTTTTTCCACTGTTAAAACAAGCTTTACAGTAAACATAAACTGAATAAAAACAAATAAAGCAGGTCTGGATACAAAGATAGCCAAACCTGCTTTATTGTGACTTTTTTATATAATAAGAATCTGGTCTGAATTTACCTATTTCTGTCCTAAATACCTTATACCGGTTGCTTTTCTGTAATCAGCCAACGCAATCTTCTGCTCATAATAAGATTGGATAAGGTTTGTATATGCCTGTATCCATGTCAGCTGTGCAGAAAGCACATCCAAAATAGTCAACTTACCTTCAGTATAACTAAAAGTGTTCAAATCCAAGTTCTCTTCTGCCAGTTTGCAGTTCTCCTCGGCAATACTTATCTGACGGGTATTCTCGGTCAGACTAGTCCACGCCTTCGCCACTTCTTTGCTTATTTGGTCTTGCTTATCTTGCAATGCATACTGCTTGCTTAATAAAATAGCCTTCTGTGCAGCCGTCGATTTAAAGCGGGCTCCCCAATGGAAAATCGGCAATTTAATAGAGGCATACACATTACTATTAAACATAGTTTCGCCCGAAATGTTCAACATCTGTGTTCCCCATGTCTCTTTAAAACCGATAGAAAGAGAAGGATTGTACTTGGCGGCAGCCAGACTTACCTGTCTTTTCTGATAATCCACATCCAACTGTGAGATAGCATAATCGGGACGCACATTCAAGGCTGTTTCCGCTCCAATAAAGGCAGGCATAGGCAATATGGTAGAAATAGAATCCGTCAAATCCATTTCAGCCAGCGGTTCCAATCCCATCAGCACATTCATATTCTGCAAGGCGACCTGATAAGACTGGTAGCTGCTGGAACGTTGCAATTCAGCCTCTTTCAAACGGGTCTGCATCTGAATGAGATCCGTCTTGCTGATATAGCCATCATCGTACTTATCTTGCAGCACTTTGGTCAACTGCTCAATAATCTGCACATACTGGCACATCGTTTCATACATTTCTTTTTGTGCGGCTGTTCCCCAATAACTGGCTTCAGCAGCATAGATAATATTATCCGTTGTCAAATCCACCGACTTATCCGCCATCTGGGTTTGTATTTGGGAAGCCTTGTAATTGTGATAGATGCTTCCACCGGCATAAATAGGTTGTGATACCCCTACTTCGGCACTGTATGAATCGTGCTCCATAGGAACAGCCATTCCGCCAAAATCCATCTCGTATTTGTTAATACGATACTGATAGCTTCCCGTTGCATCAACAGCCGGGAAGAAAGCGGTTTTTGCCGCTTTCATAGCCTTCTGCATAGCTGTACGTTGTGCCACACTCTGTTTTAAGGTTTGGCTATAATCCAGTACCTTTTGTTCAAAGGTAGAATAATCCACGACAGTCTGAGCCGAAAGTGTACCGGTCATACAAGCCATACCTATAATATAGATCATCTTAGTTTTCATTATCTGTCTGCTCTGATTTTAAAGAAAATACAATAAGTTACCGGAAGAACAAAAATGGTCAGTACCGTCGATACGAACAAACCACCCATAATGGTAGCCGCCATACCTGCAAACATGGCATCGCCCAACAATGGAAGCATACCCAGAATAGTAGTTCCGGAAGCCATGGTCACCGGAACGATACGTGTCTTGGTAGCCTCGACCACGGCAGGCACAGCCCCCTTTCCATCCTTCAACTGAAGTCCGATTTCATCGACCAGCACAATGGCATTCTTGATATTCATACCAATCAATCCCAACAGACCGAGGATGGCAAAGAAGTCCAATGACTTGCCAAACAAGAGCAATCCCCATACCACACCGATAAACACCAGCGGCAACATAAGCATAATCAATACCGGCTTGCGGTAGTTGCTGGGGAAAAGAAACAGCAGAACCACATAAATCAACAGGAAAGTCAGCGGAATATTCTTCGCCAATGCAGCATTACTTACATCCTGTGTTTCCTGCTCACCGAAATATTTCATTTTATACCCTTCGGGCAACTGCATCTGCTCTTGTACGGCAGTAAGCACCTGTTTAAACGCAGCCATCGTATTGGCTCCACGTTTAGGTTCACATTGCATCATCATACAACGCTCGCGGTTAAAGCGACGGACTACATTATAATCATAACCCAAAGCGAAATTATCGATTACCTGTTCCACTTTCACGGAATTTCCTTTCGTACTGAATACAGGCACACTTTTCACATCATTCAAGTTCATTTTTTCCACATCCTCATCTTTCAGCAGGATAGGCAAGGAAACATCCCCCTCACGATATTCTCCCAAAGGCAAACCATTGGTAGCCGTACGGAATGAGTTGGCAACCTGCTGACGGGTAATCCCCAAGCGTAAACCTTTCTGTTGAGAGAACATCGGTTTCCACACGGGCACCTTATCTCCCCAGTTGGAACGGATATCCGTCACCATATCACACTGGCGGGCTATTTTTTTCGCCCTTTCAACCAATGCGGTCAATGTATCGGGATTTTCACCGATAAAACCGATCTCAATAGCAGCTTCAGGCACCGGAGACAAAGCAAAAAGTGCCGAACGGGTAATGATATTGGGAAAGTTCTGAGTCATGTGCTCATAAAACTGCTGTTCTACTTCGGCTGCATCTTCGGGGTCTTTAGTTTCCACCATCACATTGGCATAGTTAGACTTCGGTCCAAAAGAAGAACTTGCCAAATAGTAACGCAACGGAGTACCACCCAATGTCACCGAATATGATTTAACTTTCTCATGATTCTTCAAGTAATCCTCCACCTTCATCACATCCTGATCTACCGCATGAATACTAAATCCCTCAGGGAATACCAGATCAGCACGGAAATAAGGCTTATTCATTTTCGGGAAAAAACTCTGAGGCATAACAGCCATAATAACCAAAGAAAGCACCAAAGTTACAAAAACCGTGGTCAATGTCACAAAACGGCGTTTAATCAGCAAGGTCAGAAACTTCTCGAATTTATGATAGAGTTTAGTATCATACGGGTCTTTCATCGCACCGCCGGGAACAGCTTCTTTCAAAATAAAATTACCAAAAGTCGTAGTCTGGCACAAAGCCAGAATCCAGCTCAATCCCAGTGATACAGCCAATACAACAAATAGCGGTTTCACAATCTCAGCCACGGATGCCGGTGCCAGATACAAAGGCAGGAAAGAGCAGATAGCAATAAAAGTAGCGCCCAGCAATGCCCATTGCGGCTTGATGGCTCCCTCTATCAATGACTGATAACGTGATTTTCCGCGCTTGATACCTATCTGCGCATTATCTGTCACCACAATGGCATTATCCACCAGCATCCCCATGGCGATAATAAATGCCGCCAAGGAAGTACGGTTCAATCCTACCCCCCACATCAACATAATAAGCAAAGTACCACCTACCGAGAAAAGTAACGAACTACCTATCAGCATACCGGCACGCGATCCCATCACCACAAAGATAATCAGGATAACAATAACCAATGATTCTATCAAATTCAGGATAAAGCCATTATTCGCCTCATCGGCAATCTTGTCCTCAGGATAAAGCGAGGTCAGTTCAATGCCGATAGGCAACAATTGCTCTATTTCCGCCAACCTTTCGTCCACTGCTTTACCCACAGCTACCACATTATCTTTTGCTCCACTGGCCACACCTATACCGATAGCACGTTTACCATTGACCCGCATCAAGGTTGAAGGCGGATCATAATATCCACGCTCCACTGTTGCAATATCCCCCAAACGGGCTTCCCGTCCGTCCTTGCTGATAATCAACTGGTTTTCTATATCTTCCAGACTGGTATAAGTCCCTTCCGTACGCAAGCGCAACTGATAAATTTCTGTCGCTATATCTCCTGTATTCACCTGTATGTTCTGCTTCTGCAAAATGCCCATAATCGAAGTGGGATCAATACCCAATGCCGAAAGTTTGGAGGTAGATATCTTGACATTGATCACTTCGGTCTGCTCTCCGTATAACATTACTTTCTGTACTCCCTCAATCGGAGTCAACTGAGTACGGATACGCTGTGCCCAGTCACGCAAATCGGTATACGAGAAGCCCTCATCAGCTGTCAAAGCATAATAAATACCATACACATCACCAAAGTCATCATTTACAGTAATGGTAGACGCCCCACTGGGCAACTTGGGTTGTATATTTGCCACTTTACGACGTAATTCGTCCCATTTTACAGGCATATAATCCGGATCAATCGTAGGCTGAAGTTCAATAGAAATCTTAGACAGTCCGAAATAAGATTCCGATTTAATCTGATATACATCTGTCATGGACTGAATTTCACGTTCAATCGGTTCCGTAATCAGTTTCTCCACTTCATGTGGATTCGCTCCCGGATACTGGGTAACCAATACCGCAGTCTTTATCACGAAAGGCGCATCTTCTTTCTTAGGCAGCTTGAAGAAGGAGATTACTCCGCCTATCAACAAAATAGCCAAAAAGAAATAGATAACCTTCCGGTTCTCCAAAGAATATTTTGGAATATTCATGATATGCTCTCTCCTTTTTTATTCTGTTAATATTTTTACTTGCTGGCCATCTACCAGATAAGACGCTCCGGCAGACACAACCTGTTCGCCCGGTTCAATATTTCCGGATACTATCAGGTCGTTACGTCCTACAATAATTCCCTCATCACTGACTTTACGCAGTTCTACTTTCTGTGTAGACGGATTATATATAAATACGATCTTGCTATTCAAGTTATTATCAAACACTACAGCGGACAAAGGCACTGTAATTCCTTCTTTTACCACATCATTCTCAATATTGACAATAACACGGCAAGAAAAGCCCACCGATACCTTATATTTTTTCAAATCAAATTCCGGATCATCAATGTAAAGGAATACAGGAACTCCTGCCCCATCGGGAGAAGCCTCTACATACTCCTTTACTTTTGCCTGAAATAATTTTCCTTTATAGGCATCAAATTCTACGTAAATAGTAGAAGGAGAAGTTACATAAGAAATATTCGTTTCGGGGATAGTGAACTCCACTTGCAATTTAGCCGGATTAATCAAACACACCACTCCTTGTCCTGGCTGTACACGCTGATAGTTTTCAACATATTTTTTTTGGATAAAGCCATCAAATGGAGCGCGTAGCTTGGTGTCATTCAATGTGTTTTGCGCATTTTCAAATGCCGATTTGGCATTGGTATACGAAGCTTGGGTCGTTTCGAACTCTTGCATGGAAATAGCATTCTTGGCCAACAGTTTCTCTGCGCGTTGCATCTGTGATGACGCCTTTTGGAATGAAGCCCTCTTAGCGTCATAATCCAGTTTGTAATCTGTCGGATCAATTTCGGCCACTACCTGTCCTTTCTTCACCCGTTGTCCTTCGAGTACATTCATTGCTACCAGCGGACCGGACATTTTAAATGCCAAGTCACTGAACTGATCAGGCGACACAACACCTGAATACGATTTTTCGATCCTGCTTAACGAGGTCACTTCCGCCAATTTCACGGGACGAGGACCGCGTTCTTGTGCAGGTTGCTGTCCGCAAGAACAGAACACTGCCGCAATCATTGCCATAATAGACAAATTTTTACCTTTCATACTGTTTATCTTCACTATTAGTTTCGCTGCAAAGTTCTTATAATTATTAAAAGCGTACAAGTGCTAACAGTAAGATATATTAGTCTATTTTTAAGCATTTTCTTTGTTATCTGCTCTAACTGCCCTATATTTGTGGTGCATAATCAAAACCTTCTTTATTTTTATGAAGTATATAGATGACATTAACTTATTTAAATCGAATAAGGATTTCGTTGCAGAAATTGACATGACAGGATCATTAGGCCGTATTTACCACTACCCGCAACGAATGGAAGGATGCTTGTTCCTTCTGTGCCTGCGAGGTGAATGTGACATAACGATCCATCTGTCTGAACACAAGATACAAAAGAACGACATTGTCACTATTCTGCCAGAAACCTTTGTACATGTTCACCGGCAAAGTCCTGACTGTCGTCTGTACTTGATAGGATTCAACAAAGAGTTGCTGAACGGAATAAATCTCTTCAATTCCACCATGAACTATCTTTCAGCCCTGATTGACACGCCCATTATCCCTCTGCGTCCCGAAATAACCGAGTTGTTTCAAGACTATTTCCTGTTGCTGATAAAAATGAAACGTATGGGAGCCAAGCCCAATAAAGACTTAATCAGCACCATGCTGCTCACTATATTGCACGGTGTAGGCAGCATTCATCAGAACACCAATGTAACCACACGTACTTTCAACCGTGGAGAAGAAATTGTGAAACGCCTGGTCCAATATATCATCAAACATTATACGAAAGAACGGAGCGTAGCTTTTTATGCCGACCTGCTTCATATATCCCCTCAGCATCTCAGTACTACAGTCAATAAGATTACGGGAAAAACTGTTACAGATATCATCGCCAAACTAGTGATAACAGATGCGGAAGCCAAACTAAAATCCACAGACCTTACCATTCAGGAAATAGCCTATTCACTTAATTTCCCAGACATCTCGTTCTTTGGAAAATACTTTAAAAGATATACAGGAATGTCACCGAAACAGTATAGGGAAAACGGATAGTGAAAACAGACTCAGCCCACGTTAGTATGTGTAAGGTCAGACGTTAGTACGTATAAGCCTACACATACTAACGTATAAGCTTATACATACTAACATTCCAAAGTCTCTTACACCTATATAAAAGTTATAAGTTTTTCGGCTTATAAATAGCGTTCCACCAAGTCGCATCATCCTGCAACCATTTGGCAAACCAGGCAAAAATCGTGTTCTGCCACTGAATCCTCTTGCCATAATCCACTATATGATGATCTTGTCCCGTTACAGCCACAAAAGCCGTTTCGCGCCCCAGTAACTTAAGTGCTGTAAACATCTGAATGCTCTCTCCCACCGGTACATTCACATCCGCATCACCGTGCAAGAACAGCAAAGGCGTATGTATCTTGTCCGCATTGAACAACGGGCTTTGTTTTACAAAAAGATCAGGATTGCTCCACGGATAACTATTCGCCATGGAAACTTCACTGTACGAATATCCCCAATATCCTTCCCCCCAATAACTGGTATGATCACTGATACCGGCATGAGAGATGGCCGCTGCAAAAATATCGGTCTGTGTTTGCAGGTATTGTGTCATGAAGCCGCCATAGGATGCACCTATACAGCCTATTTTCTTGTCATTGACAAAAGCATGTTCTTTACAAAACTGCTTTGTACCTTCTATGATATCCTGTGCCACCCCTGCCCCAGCTGTATTGACGTGGCGGGCAGAAAATTCCTGTCCGAAACCGGTAGCACCGCTAGGTTCTATCACATACACCACATAGCCCAATGCCGCGTATGCATGATGCGGATAACGGCTTTCGAAATTACGGCTGACCGGACTGCACCCACCATAATAATTCACAATCATAGGATATTTCCGGTTGGCGTCAAAATGAGGCGGCAGGTAATAACGACCATAAATGGTATCACCACGAGAATTGGTAAAACTCCAGGCCTTGCATTCGCCCAGCTCCACATCTTTCAATATGTCTTTACTTAAGTCTTCCAACAAAGATGATTTCATCTTTTTGGTATTCATGGTGTATAAACGGTCGGAATTTGAGGCGCTCTGTCCATAATAGGCCATAACCGGAGCATTTTGCGCCAATGAGAATGAGTTGACCAAATCTTCTGAAACCTCCAGTTGCTGAATTTTCCCATCAGCGGGATTCATCCGGTACAAACTGTAACAGTCACGGTTCTCGGCCGTGAAATATATTTGCCCGTCGGCCTTATTCCACACGGCACGCTGTACGCTGGGATTAAAATCTTTCGTCAGCGGAGTGACTCTCTTATCAGCTATATTCAGCAAATAAAGCTGACCGTCCGTCATACTCGGAGTCTGCCCCTCCTTTACATTTTTCCCTATTCCACCCAGCGATTCAGGCGAGCCGGATACCAATACCTGCGTTCCGTCAGGTGAAAAACGGGCTCCACTGATAAAACCATCTTTATCTATCAGCAGTTCCGCCTGTAAAGTCTGCATATCCAACCGATATAGTGAGAATAAAGTAGTAGGACGCTTGGTCAGACGGCTCTGACTGGTCATCATCAAAAGATACCGGCCGTCATTGGAAATATCGGCAGCCCAGACATTGTGATAACCGAAAGTCAGTGGCTGCAACAAACCGGTCTTCAAATCATATTTAGCCAGATAAGAACGGTTACGCCACCCCGGCTGGCGGTCATCCGGTTCCAGTACCTCATAAATTTCTTTACGTTCTTTCGGACCTTCCTGGGTCATGGTGAAAAGCAGGTAGTCTTCCGTAGGTGCGAACTGGAAATACCCGTCAGGTAATTTATTCACCAGCACAGTTTCCATTCCGGTAAGCGGATCCACAACTATCAGCTGCCTGCCATCCACTCCCGTACGGGTATAATAATAACGGTTAGAACGAGGCATCCATTGCATATTTTCAGTACGCTCCGCCAAAACCTTACCGCTGGCAAGTTCAGTAATGCGCGTACTACCGGCCGACCGACCACCTACATAAGTCGTACGATAATTGGTAATCAAATATCTGCCATCAGGGGAAAGCCCTACTCCGGCAAAACGAGTTCCATGCAACACATCCGCCAAAGTATATAGCTTTTTGTTATCTTGCTTAAGTGAAATGCTTCCCTCTTGATCCGTATCCACACTCACTTTCAAGGAATCTGTTTTCCCTGCTTCAGAAAGATATTTAATAACTACAGAATGGGTGGCCGGCTCCAAAGCGAGTTCAGTCCCTTCCTGCTTCTTTCCATCTACATAAAGCTGGTATCTTTTCAACCCTTCAATCTTCAGCTTGGCTGTGGCATAACGAGTATTCTCCAACACAAAACCCATCATGTGCAAGGCATATCCCGAGTCACTTCCCGGCAAAACCCCGCCTGTAAATAAAGTTCCCTGTTGCAATACGTCCACAGAAAGATGAGTATCCAACAGACGTCCGGATACAAAAGTCTTTGAATTCACATCCACGCTGTCCACCTGAAAAGGGGCCTGTACAACGTAGGGTCCGGCATAACGGAAAGTAGTAATGTCAATCGTTTCAGCACCTGCCATCACAGCCCAGGCAAGTGCACAAGACAATAAGATTTGTTTCTTCATATTTCTAACAATTTGTGTTACACAAAGATATGAAATATAAAAGAAACAAAAACCTTTTCCTACGAATTTCAATGCTTCCTACAACATATTATTTCACCTCTCCCGGCAGATAGCGTAACTGCAAATACTGTTCCCCCGGTTTCAGATATCCGCCTTCGAATATTTCTTTCCTGATCCGGTAAACTTCCACTCTTTTCAATAAGTAATTTTCTACCTTCATCGGCTGCTTTTTACACCAGGAAAGCACTTTCAGACTTCCATCGGCATGAACATCCGCATAAACCTTTACCGTTCTTATCGGAGTCCCGTCCGTTATCTTACGTCCTCTTTTATAATCCACCCACAAAATAGCTTTCGCTTTTTCCCCCTCACATGTTCCGGCATACTCATCCGTTTCGGACGCGGTGGAAGGTGAAGAAGTTCCCTTACAACCTACAACCACACATAAAATCAAAAGATATAAAATATAGCTTCCTCGTGTTTTCATATCAATCGGATTAGTCTTTTATCTCTTCTATAGGAGTAATATCCTCTATTTCAGGCATCCCCGGTTCTTTCTTCTGACGGAAGCGGATGATGTTTATCAAATCGGACAGTCCGTATACAATGCTGCTCACTCCCAGAATGATGAATGGAACAGCAGCAGCCGTAAATGGATTAAATAATACCACAATACCTGCAATCAGCACCAACACAGGTATCACAAAGAAACCTCCCGGTACCACCGTCCAACTACGCGCAGCAGATAAATTCACAATCTGACTGATTCCCGCCAGTACCAAAACAGCACCCAGCACATACATCAGGATACCGACAAAAAATGCCGGCATAATCATCAGCCATAATCCGAACAAAAGGCTGCCAAGCCCGGCAATAGGAAAACGACTGCCATCCTGCTTGCCACGAATCAAATACCCGGATAAAGAAAAGAGTCCCGGTACTAGAAACAACACACCGATTGTAATAACCAGATAAAGAATGGCAGCCTCAGGCCATGCCACCAGCAACACACCGATGACCAACGCACAGATACATCTGATTATAGAATAATTCATTGTTTTCATATTCAATCATGTCTAATTGGTTAATGAAGCGAATATACTGATTATTTCTGAGAAGACAGATGCAAAATGGATATTAATTTTCAGACAGAAGAACAAAAAAAGAAAGCCAAAACAAATTTTCCTGCCATAAGCTTAGAACTAATTCTATTGTTCTATAGACTTTAGCAAACAGAATGTTATACCGACTATTCCAATCTATTCTTTCGTACCCATGCCTGAAGATCATCCTTTTGTCTTATGACAAATCACTCTATCTGTTCTGTTTCAGGCAGACTTTGTTCATTCTCGTCCTCATCGATCAAAATAGCCCAAAAGAGCCACCATAACAGCAATCCTGCCAACAACACGGCACCTATTCTTATCCAAAGTTTACGTTTCATACACTTCATTTTAATGATTTATTAACTGATGTATTAAAACCATTCCGCCACCCGAAATGTTCATTTATAAAACCAATTTAAAGTAATAAGATTATGAATAATGGAAAATTCTTTGCCGGACTGGCACTAGGAGCGCTGGTCGGCAGTGCATTAAGTTGTTTTGCGCACAGCAACAGAGGTCGCAAATTGAGAAGAGACGTGTATGATGCCATTCAGGACTTACAAGAAGATGCAAAAGACCTGGCTCATCATGCAAAACATAAAGCAGAAGAAGTAAGCAGTGAAGTAGCCGGAAAAGTAGGTGAGAAAGTGGAAGAAGTGAAAGGGAAAATACACGAAGCTGCAAATAAATAAAAAAAAAGTAAGTTTTTCTTTGGAGTTTAAAACAAAACGCTTACATTTGCCCCAAAATAAAAACAGATTTTATGAATAGAATCATGGTAAATACATATTGGTGGCGTTTCTTACAACTAAACAAGTCGTAAGGGAACCAGACCATGTATATATACCTGACATTCTAAAAGGATATTCAAACTGAAGGCCTGTCGTACTTACGACAGGCCTTTTTTCGTTAGTGCAATTAACATTAAAATATAGAACGACAATGAAAACTTATCATGTAAACAAAGAAGGTTATTATGGCGAATTTGGAGGGGCGTATATTCCCGAAATCCTTCACCGCTGTGTGGAAGAATTGCAGAATGCCTATTCCAAAGTATTGGAAAGTGAAGGATTCAAACAAGAATTCCACCAGTTACTACGCGACTATGTAGGACGCCCTTCACCTCTTTACCTGGCAAACCGGCTAAGCAAGAAATATGGCTGTAAGATCTACCTGAAACGTGAAGATTTAAACCACACCGGAGCACATAAAATCAATAATGCCATCGGACAGGTGTTACTGGCAAAACGTATGGGGAAAAAACGTATCATTGCAGAAACCGGAGCTGGACAGCATGGGGTGGCCACCGCTACGGTATGCGCTTTGATGAACATGCAATGCATTGTTTACATGGGCAAGACCGATGTAGAACGCCAGCATATCAATGTAGAAAAGATGAAAATGCTGGGAGCCGAAGTCCGCCCGGTCACTTCCGGCAACATGACACTGAAAGATGCTACAAACGAAGCCATCCGCGACTGGTGTTGCCACCCTGCCGATACTTACTATGTCATCGGCTCTACCGTAGGCCCTCATCCCTACCCTGATATGGTGGCACGTCTGCAATCCGTTATCAGCGAAGAAATCAAAAAGCAGCTGAAAGAACAGGAAGGAAGGGAATATCCCGATTACTTGATGGCTTGTGTAGGAGGAGGAAGCAATGCGGCAGGAACCATTTATCACTATATAGATGATGAACGTGTGCAGATTGTCCTGGCCGAGGCAGGAGGCAAAGGTATAGACACCGGTTTCTCGGCCGCTACCATCCAACTGGGGAAAATGGGAATTATCCACGGAGCAAAGACCTTGGTTATCCAAAACGAGGACGGACAAATAGAGGAACCTTACTCCATCTCTGCCGGTCTGGATTATCCGGGCATAGGACCCATGCATGCCAATCTGGCCAAACAGCAACGCGCTTTGGTACTCGCCATAAACGATGATGAAGCCATCCGTGCCGCATTTGAACTGACCCGGCTGGAAGGTATCATTCCTGCATTGGAATCGGCTCATGCATTGGGAGCATTGGACAAAATGAGATTCAAGCCAACGGATATAGTGGTTCTCACCGTATCAGGACGCGGAGATAAGGATATTGAAACCTACTTGAAAGAATCCGGCACAAGGGCCTCCTTGCAATAACACATAGAAACCCATGAGAACAAAAATCCTATACGGACAACTATAAACAGAAAAGAAACAATGAAAACTTTTACCTATACCACCCGATGCAAAACCATACTGGGTGACCTGCATACACCGGTCAGTACCTATCTGAAAGTGCGCGACATTTTCCCACAGAGTGCACTGATGGAAAGTTCCGACTATCATGGAAGTGAGAACAACCGTTCTTTCATCGGACTGAATCCTGTAGCCAGCATCGGAATCAACCATGGCACAGCCACTGCCACCTACCCTGACGGCAGCATGGAAGAACATCCCATCAGCGAACATTTCCGGGCAGACCATGCGATCTCCGATTTTCTGAATCGTTTCAAGGTAAGCGGAGAATACAACAACTACTGCGGACTGTATGGTTATACCACTTTCAATGCCGTACGCTATTTCGAACATATCAATGTAAAAGACAGCCGTGATCCTAAGAACGATGCTCCGGATATGTTGTATATTTTATATAAATACCTGATTGTCTTCAATGACTTCCGCAACGAAATGTTATTACTGGAAATGTTGCAGGACGGTGAGGACAGCCATCTGGATTATGTGGAAAAAGCGATCCACAACCGTAACTATACCACTTACGACTTCCGTGCCGTAGGCGAAACCACCAGTACCCTGACCGATGAAGAGCATAAGGCGAACATCCGCAAAGGCATTGCCCACTGTATGCGCGGCGATGTTTTCCAAATCGTCCTTTCACGCCGTTTTATCCAACGTTACGAAGGAGATGATTTCAAACTTTACCGTGCTTTACGCAGCATCAACCCGTCCCCCTACTTATTTTACTTCGATTTCGGAGGCTTCCGTATTTTCGGTTCCTCTCCCGAAACCCATTGTAAAATAGAAAACGGGCGTGCCACCATCGACCCTATCGCCGGAACCACCCGCCGCAACGGAGACAAGAAAATAGATGCTGAACTCACCGCCAACCTATTGGCTGATCCCAAAGAAAATGCGGAACATGTAATGCTGGTAGATCTGGCACGCAATGACTTGAGCCGCAACTGTCACGATGTACAAGTAGAATTTTACAAAGAAGCTCAATATTACAGCCACGTCATTCATCTGGTAAGCCGGGTCAGCGGCGAACTGAACCCCAAAGCCAATCCCATCAAAGCATTTATTGATACTTTCCCGGCCGGAACCCTGAGTGGCGCTCCGAAAGTAAAAGCCATGCAGCTGATCAGCGAATACGAACCTCACAGCCGTGGAGCCTATGGCGGCTGTATCGGATTTATCGGGCTGAACGGCACATTGAACCAAGCTATCACCATTCGTACATTCGTCAGCCGCAACAACGAACTATGGTTTCAAGCCGGTGGCGGCATCGTAGCTAAGAGCAATGAAGAGTACGAATTACAAGAAGTAAACAACAAACTGGGAGCACTTAAAAAAGCAATCATCCTGGCAGAACAAATGTAAAAACGAATCATCATGAAAACAGTAATTATAGACAACTATGACTCATTTACCTACAACTTGAGTCATTTGGTAAAAGAACTGGGAGCCGAAGTTACCGTATTACGTAACGATGCTTTCCAACTGGAAGAATTGGAAAAATTCGATAAAATCATTCTTTCACCCGGTCCCGGTATTCCATCAGAAGCAGGCCTGCTGCTCGAAGTAATTAAAAGATATGCCGGCAAGAAACCGATTCTGGGTGTATGCTTGGGAGAACAGGCCATAGGAGAAGCTTTTGGCGGCAAACTGACCAATCTGAGCGAAGTATTTCATGGCGTACAGACCCCCATCTCAATTAAAAAGAACCAATTAAAAGACAAAGGAAAGAAAACCGATTACATTTTCAACGGACTGCCGGATGAAGTGCCGGTAGGACGTTATCACTCATGGGTGGTAGATACGGACGGTTTCCCTGAGTGCCTTGAAATAACCGCAGTAAGCCAGGAAGGTCTCGTCATGGCATTGAAACATAAAGAATACGATATCCACGGCATCCAGTTTCATCCCGAATCCGTACTGACCCCCGATGGTAAAGCCATGATAGCCAACTTTCTAAACGCATAACCCCAACCGTACATAATAAATATGAAAGCTATATTATCCCGCCTCTTCAATCACGAGGAACTGAACCGAAAAGAAGCAAAGAATTTGCTGCTCAACATAACCCAGGGAATGTATAACGACGCACAGATAGCCGCCCTGCTGACCGTTTTCCAAATGCGCGGCATCAAAGTAGAAGAATTGATAGGTTTCCGTGAAGCATTGCTCACCACCCGCATACCTATAGATTTTTCCGCTTACAGCCCTATTGACATTGTGGGTACAGGCGGTGATGGAAAAAACACCTTCAACATCTCTACTTGCGCCTGCTTCATTGTAGCGGGAGCCGGATATCACGTTGCCAAACACGGCAACTATGGCGCGACTTCCGTCAGCGGAGCCAGCAATGTCATCGAACAACACGGCGTAAAATTCACGAACAATCCGGATAAGCTGACCCGTTCTATGGAAGAATGTGGAATGGTCTATATGCATGCCCAGTTGTTCAATCCTGCCATGAAAAGTGTAGGCCCTGTCCGCAAAGCACTGCAAGTACGTACCATATTCAACCTGCTAGGTCCGCTGGTTAATCCATGTCTTCCGGCTTACCAACTTCTAGGAGTCGCCGATCTGCCGCAAATGCGCCTTTATACCAACGTGTTCCAAAAACTGGGCATTGGCTTTGCCGTAGTAAACAACCTGGACGGTTACGACGAAATCTCACTGACCGATGAATTCAAAGTGATGACCAATCGCTACGAAACCATCTACAAGCCATCCGAACTAGGCTTCTCTCTCGCCAGACAAGAAGAGCTTTATGGTGGGAACACTCCCGAAGAAGCGTCGAAAATCTTCAATAACGTACTGGAGAACAAAGCCACCAAAGCCCAGACAGACTGTGTACTGATTAACGCTTCTTTTGCCATACAAGCCATGGAACCGGCCAAACCGATAGAAGAATGCGTGGCCATCGCCCGTGAATCATTGGAAAGCGGAAAAGCATTGAATACATTGAAAAAATTTGTGGAACTGAACAGTTGACTACACACCCGGTATTCCACTACCAAACGCCTCATACAATGACAGATATATTAACAGAAATCATCGCCTGCAAGCAAATCGAGATCGAACTGCAAAAGGCTGCCATCAGCAAAGAAATGCTGATAAACAATTGTAACGAACCCATGCCACGTATCAGTATGCGTGCCAGTCTTGCCTCTTCTCCTTACGGCATCATCTCCGAGTTCAAGCGTCGCTCTCCCTCCAAAGGATGGATAAAAGAAGACGCACAGGCAGATACCATTCCTCCCGCTTACGAAGCGGCCGGAGCCTCCGCACTTTCCATCCTCACCGATGAAAAATACTTCGGCGGCAGCCTGAAAGATATCCGTTCGGCACGCCCCCACGTGCAACTTCCCATTCTAAGGAAAGATTTCATTATAGATGAATACCAACTTTATCAGGCACGCATCGTAGGAGCGGACGCTATCCTTCTGATAGCCGCCGCTTTGAAGAAAGAGCAATGCAAAGCCCTAGCCCTCAAAGCCCATGAACTGGAACTGGAAGTCCTGCTGGAAATCCACAACGAGCAAGAACTGGAATATATAGACGAGAACATTGACATGGTGGGAGTCAACAACCGTAATCTGGGAAGCTTCCACACAGAGGTGGAAAACTCTTTCCGTCTGGCGAAAAAACTACCCGAAGAAATGCTCCGGATCTCTGAAAGCGGCATCTCCAGCCCCGAAACAGTCAAACAACTCCGGGCTGCCGGCTTCCGAGGCTTCCTGATAGGGGAAAACTTCATGAAAACACCCGCACCGGGAGAAGCCTTAAAAGAATTTATAACCCAACTAGAGAAATGTTAGGATGAAACAACAATGATTATCAAGGTATGCGGTATGCGCGAGCCCGAAAACATACGCGCCATAGAGCAAGCCGGAGCAGACTGGATGGGCTTCATCTTCTTCCCCCAATCTGCCCGCTACGTATCACATCGTCCGGAATACCTACCGGAACAATGCCACCGGATCGGGGTCTTCGTCAACGAAAGCAGCGAAAACATCCTGCTGAAAGCACAGGAATTCGGTCTGCACCATATCCAGTTGCATGGCAGGGAAACACCGGAACAATGTCGCAAATTAAAAGCAACCGGACTGGGAGTCATTAAAGTTTTTTCCATAGCACAGGAAAGTGACCTGCAATCCGCCGGTTGTTATGAGGGCGTTTGCGATTACTTTCTTTTCGATACTGCCTGCTCCGGATATGGCGGTTCCGGCAAACCCTTCAACTGGAATATCCTGCAAGCCTATCGGGGAAAGACGCCTTTCCTACTGAGTGGCGGTCTCCGTCCCGGCAGTCTTTCCCTTTTGTTGCAATTCAAGCATGAACAATGGGCAGGCATCGACCTGAACAGCGGATTCGAGACCGCTCCGGCTCTGAAAGACGCCGCCGCCGTCCACACATTTATAAACCAATTAAAACAAAAAATACAATGAACAGAATCAACCAGTTATTCAGTACCAAGCAAAAAGACATCCTATCTATTTATTTTTGTGCAGGCTTTCCTACCTTAGAAGGTACGGCAAGCACCATCAAAGTCCTGGAAAAAAAAGGGATTAACATGATTGAAATCGGCATTCCTTTCAGTGACCCGATGGCTGACGGTCCCGTTATCCAGCACGCTGCCACCCGCGCCTTGAAAAACGGCATGACACTGAAGCTCCTTTTCGACCAACTGAAAGATATCCGTAAAGAAGTACAGATTCCGCTGGTGCTGATGGGATATCTCAATCCCATCATGCAATATGGATTCAAGGATTTCTGCCGCACCTGCCGGGAGACGGGAATCGACGGAGTGATTATCCCCGACTTGCCTTTCAAAGATTATATGGAGGAATATCGTTCCATAGCCGAGGAACAAGATGTGAGAATCATCATGCTCATCACTCCGGAAACCAGTGAAGAACGTATCCGCCTGATTGATGAACACACCGACGGTTTTATCTATATGGTATCTTCCGCCGCTATCACCGGTGCTCAAAAAGATTTCAACGCACAGAAACAAGCCTATTTCCAACGCATCGCCGACATGAATTTACGCAATCCCCGCATGATAGGTTTCGGAATTTCCAATAAGCAAACCTTCGAAACCGCATCCGCTCATGCCGCAGGAGCCATCATCGGCAGTAAATTCGTGACCTTGCTGGATGAAGAAGACGGAGATACGGAAAAAGCAGCGGACAAGCTGCTGGAAGCCTTGAAAAACTAACCTTTCACAACTCGTAACATCCTCTTCTTCAAAAATTCACCTGAAAGATCATGGCGATACAAGTGAAAAATATAATACCTTACAGGTATAAGATTATATATCTTGCAGCAGTAAGATCTATAATCTTATACCTGATCTTTCTACTTCTTCCATCCACAGCATCCGGCAGAAGCAGTTATCACCTATAAAGAAAAACATTTTGTTATTTCCCTCTCTTATTTTTGTCATAGTTACACATAATTACTATCTTTGTGCCAAAATTAAACAAGAAAAGCGCATGACACAGAGTGAATATCCTTCCGTTTTGCTAATATACACAGGCGGTACGATCGGCATGATTGAAAATCCTGAGACAGGTGCACTAGAAGCCTTCAATTTCGACCAGTTGCAAGACAATGTCCCCGAATTGAAGCGGTTCAACTATCGCATCTCCTCTTACCAGTTCAATCCCCCCATTGACTCTTCGGATATGGAACCTGCCTTGTGGGCCAAGTTAGTCAAGATCATCAAATACAATTATGACAATTTTGACGGGTTCGTCATTCTGCACGGTACAGACACCATGGCATACACCGCTTCAGCACTCAGCTTCATGCTGGAAAACCTGAGCAAGCCGGTTATCCTGACGGGTAGCCAGCTACCCATCGGCATGTTGCGCACCGATGGAAAGGAAAATCTGATCACTTCCATAGAAATAGCCGCTGCCAAACATCCGGACGGCACTGCTATTGTACCCGAAGTATGCATCTTCTTCGAAAACCATCTGTTGCGCGGAAACCGTACCACAAAAATCAATGCGGAGAATTTCAATGCGTTCCGTTCATACAATTTCCCTTCGCTGGCAACAGCAGGCATCCACATAAAATATGAATATGACCGTATTCACAAAGCCGATCCCAATCTGCCATTAAAACCACACTATCTTTATGATACCAATGTAATTATACTGACCCTTTTTCCGGGCATCCAGGAAAACATGATCAGCAATATCCTGCATACACCGGGATTACGCGCAGTGGTATTAAAGACCTACGGTTCGGGCAACGCTCCGCAAAAGCCGTGGTTCATCGAACTTCTAAGGGATGCCACCTCACGGGGAATCATCATTGTCAACATCTCCCAATGCTCTACCGGAACAGTGGAAATGGGAAGGTATGAAACCGGACTCCATCTGCTGGACGCAGGGGTCATCAGCGGCTATGACAGTACGGTGGAATCCGTTCTAACCAAACTGATGTTCCTTTTGGGACACGGAAAAAGTGAAAAAGAAATACGTTACCAAATGAGTATTCCGGTAGCCGGAGAGTTTACGAAATCATAATTTATTGCGTTCCAATTATCATCTGACGGGATGATTGCAGAATCATTAAAATGGTGTAATCTGCGATGAAAACTTAACGATTTTATAACATGTAATCTTTTTGTAATATTTGTTTCATCAAATAGTAATAAAAATGCTCCATCTTTGCAATGCTGATCAGAAAAGATTAGTTTTGTAGTATTAAAAAGATGGATATATGAATGATTACCGCATTTTAGTAGTTGACGATGAAGAAGATCTATGCGAGATTCTTAAATTCAATTTAGAAAACGAAGGGTATTTTGTGGATACGGCAAACTCCGCCGAAGAAGCCCTGAAGATGGAACTGACCCAATACAACTTGCTGTTGCTGGATGTGATGATGGGAGAAATATCAGGATTCAAAATGGCGAACATGCTGAAAAAGAATAAAGCTACTGCTTCTATTCCCATTATATTCATTACTGCTAAAGATACTGAAAACGATACCGTAACAGGGTTCAACCTGGGAGCCGACGACTATATCTCGAAGCCATTTTCACTGCGCGAAGTTATAGCACGCGTTAAGGCTGTCCTTCGACGCACCAGCCCCACACAGGGAAAAGAAGCGCAAGAACAATTGCAGTACAAAGGGCTTTTAGTCGACATCACCAAGAAGAAAGTCAGCATAGACGGTATAGAAATTTCCCTGACAAAAAAAGAATTCGAAATCCTGTTGCTGTTGTTACAAAACAAAGGCCGCGTATTCTCACGCGAAGATATTCTGGCTAAAGTATGGCAGGAGGAAGTCTATGTGCTGGACCGTACCATTGACGTCAACATTACCCGCCTGCGTAAAAAAATAGGCGAATATGGAAAATGCATCGTCACCCGCCTGGGATACGGATACTGTTTTGAATGCGAATAACCTAACCTGTACCTTTCCATGACTATTAAATTATCCAGCCACGTCCTGTCATTCAACAAGAAACTATTCTTGTCGGTAATTTCCTTATTCATAGCATTCGCCATCTGTTTCATGGCATTCCAATATCGCAGGGAGAAGGAATACAAAATAGAATTGCTGAACACACAACTCCAGAATTACAACGACCGCCTGAATGATTTTCTCCGTGGCAGGGATACACTGAATATTCAACAATTGAACGACTATGTTTGCGAACACACCTTTGAAGATCTACGCGTGACACTGATCAATAAGAATGGTACTGTAATTTATGACAATCTGGAAAAAGATCCCAGCCACTTCGAGAACCACCATAACCGTCAGGAAATAAAAAAAGCCATCATTTATGGCAGCGGCTACTCCATTAACAGACAATCGGAAAGCTTGGGCGGTGAATTTTTCTATTCAGCAAAGTATTATCCTAACCTGGACTATATCATTCGTTCGGCCCTTCCCTATAATGTCAGTCTGATGAGACACCTGAAAGCAGACTCTCATTATGTATGGTTCACACTGATAATCAGCCTGATATTAATAATTGTGTTCTACCGGTTCACACATAAATTGGGAATGTCTATCACCAAATTGCAACAATTTGCCATGAAAGCCGACCGCAATGAACCGATAGACACTGATATGCAGGATACCTTTCCCAAAAACGAACTGGGCGAGATATCCCAACATATCATCCAGATTTACAAACGTCTGCATCAGGCAAAAGAAGATTTATATATCGAACGCGAGAAACTGATCACCCATCTCCAAATCTCGCACGAAGGCTTAGGCGTATTCAACCACCGCAAAGAAGAGATTCTGGTAAATAATCTGTTCACACAATACGCCAACCTTATCTCGGACAAAAATCTGAGTTCTACGGAAGAGATCTTCTCCATCCCCGAATTGCAGCCCATCACCCGTTTCATTACAAAAAACAAGGAACGCAGTATCGGCAAAGAAGAGAAACGGATGTCATTGAACATAGACAAAAACGGACGTATCTTTGCCGTGGAATGCATTATCTTTCAAGATGACAGCTTTGAAATCTCCATCAATGACATCACTCAGGAAAAGGAACAGGCACTTCTGAAAAAACAGCTGACACAGAATATCGCCCACGAATTGAAAACCCCTGTAAGCAGCATACAGGGATATCTGGAAACCATAGTAAACAATCCTACCCTGCCCCGTGAGAAAATCAATGCTTTCCTGGAGAGAAGCTATGCACAAAGTAACCGGCTGGCACATCTGTTACGGGATATCTCCGTACTTACCCGCATGGAAGAAGCTCCGAACATGATCGAAACAGAACCGGTAAACCTCACCACCATGATGCGGAATATCCTGAACGAAGTAACTTTGGAACTGGAAGAAAAGCAGATCACAGCCCACAACATGCTGCCTGAAGGACTGACTGTACAAGGCAATTCTTCCCTGCTATACTCCATCTTCCGGAATCTGACAGACAACGCCATTGCATACGCAGGAACTCATATTTCCATAACCATCCGCTGTTTCCGTGAAGACGAACGTTTTTATTATTTCAGTTTCTCGGACACAGGCGTAGGAGTAGGACCCGAACATCTAAGCCGTTTGTTCGAGCGTTTCTATCGGGTGGACAAAGGACGTTCACGCAAACTGGGTGGTACCGGACTGGGACTGGCCATTGTAAAAAACGCAGTCATTCTGCATGGCGGAACAATCTTCGCTAAAAATACCCCCGGTGGAGGTCTGGAATTCATATTTACATTGAGTAAAGAATGAGAGGATACCAAGAGCCTGTTTCTAAATTTTCTTCAAAATTTAAACAGGCTCTAAAAAATAAAGAAAGATAATTGTTTTCTTAAATATAAACTGTATCTTTGCGGTGCATCGGTTCATTTATCTCCCCTCCGAGGTGAATGATTAAAAGGGAATCAAGGTGAAAATCCTGAACAGTCCCGCTGCTGTATGTTTCACTAAACGCATAAGCAAAATGCCAATAACCACTGGGATAATTTCCGGGAAGGTGCTTATAGCGGAAACGAGTCAGAAGACCTGCCTGTGCATTTATCAAATCTGAAGCTTTCGAGGAAAGAGCTTGGAACACTGAACGTAAGGGATGCCTTTAATCACATCCGCTATTTTCTCCGTTTCACTGTCCGGAAAAGAGTATCAGGTAAAAAGAACATTTATTTTAAAGTAAACTCTGCCAAGTTTATTTGGAATGCTCAGCCGAAGTGATTCGCCTGAGCATTATTTTATAATCCAAGTCAATACAAAATCGGGATGAGTGACATAACGGACCCGATAACGTTCCTGCCGGCCTGTACGATATTCGCGTGCCTCGAACTCCCCCTCTTCCGACAGGCTGAAAGGAAAAATACGAAGATGACGAATAAAATCCACCTCCTCTACTCCCATCAGTTTGAACAGTGCCTCCTTGGCCGACCAATGGAGCAATAAAGCATAAACGTCATCTCCTTCCATCATTGCGGGCTCTTCATCGGAACGAATAAAACGGGAAGCTACTTTCCGCACTCTGGTTCCATACTGCTCTATATCCACTCCCACCTCACAGGAAGAATGAAGCGCCACCGCCACATAACCGCGAGTATGCGAGATGCTGATATACCGGCTTCCATCCTTTAGATAAGGCCTTCCCGAAGAGTAATAAGCTATCTCCTTTTCTTCTCCACACAAAGCCTTCAGCAGCACACGTACCGACAACCATTCATGCTTCCGTTTTTCGGAAAGAACAGCCAGTTTCTCCCTATACCAGTCTTTATGCTCCAATGATGCCAGCAGTTGTTCCGTTGTTTCATCAGACTTCCATATTCCAAGCAGAAACTCCCCTTCGCTATAAGTACGGTATAAAGGCATAATAAAATCTATTTCTTTTCTTCTTCCACGGAGCTGGAAGAGTCAACGATAACTTTTACTTTCAAAATGCGGCGCGTATTCATTTCAAGTACCTCAAAATGATAATTCCCATAATCTAACCGCTCGTGCAATACAGGAAACTCCCCTTTTATTTCCAGCAACAAACCAGCCAAAGTGTCCGCATCTCCTTCCACTTTCTCGAAAAGAGCGGGATCAGCTTTCATAATCTTATAAAAATCGGACAGCAAGGTTTTTGCCTCGAATATATAGGTACGGTCATTCAGTTTCACATACGTACGCTCTTCATCATCGTATTCATCATTAATCTCTCCTACAATCTCCTCGATGATATCCTCCATTGTAACAATGCCCGAAGTACCTCCAAACTCATCGACAACGATGGCAATATGGATCTTGTTCGCCTGAAAATCACGCAAAAGGTCATCAATCATCTTCGTTTCAGGCACAAAGTAAGCAGGACGGACCAATGTCTGCCAACGAAAGTTGTCGCCTTTGCCCAAATGAGGAAGCAAATCCTTTATATAAAGAATTCCCTTTATATTATCCCGCGATTCGGCATATACCGGAATACGGGAATAGGCATTTTCCACAATACATTTCAACACTTCGGAATAAGGAGTATTGATTTCCAAGTCCACCATATCCAGCCGGGAAGTCATCACTTCCTTAGCCGTTTCCTCACCAAAACGGATAATACCTTCCAGAATATTGCTTTCCTCTGAAATCTCACTCTTGTCCGTCAGTTCCAAAGCCTGTGAAAGCTCGTCGACAGAAATATTATAATTCCTTTTTGCCACACATCTGTTCACCAAAAAGGAAGAACGGACCAGCAATGCCGACAAAGGTGAAAAGAATTTCTTTAAAAAAGAAATGGCAGGAGCTGCCTTACGGCAAAACTTCAACGTGTTCTGTGCCGAATAAATTTTAGGCATGATTTCACCGAAAAGCAACAGCAGAAAAGTAAGGACAACCGTTATTAGCAAGAATTCCAGAATCACGGAATTTCCAAAGTGTATGGTGCTGGCAAAAAAGTAATTGCACAGCATGATAATGGTTACATTGACAAAATTATTAGAGATAAGAATAGTCGCTAACAAGCGTTCGGAATCATTCAGCAGGGCGCTGATACGCCTGTCCGAAGTATGTTTTCCTTCCTCTATCTCACTTAAATCAACAGGTGAAAGAGAAAAGAAAGCTATTTCCGAAGCAGACACAAAGCCTGAGGCATACAACAATAAAACAGCTAACAAGATAGCTATGATAGCTCCTATGGTAGGAGCTGTTACGGTTACACCGTCAAATAAATCCGCCAAGCGGCATAAATACGAGTCAGGGTCCAAGGAATCTGGTTTTAGTTAAACATCAAGTTCTCTTAATTAAAAAGGTAAATCGTCTGTCAGACTATTATCCGAGGCTTGCTGTTGTTGCGGAGCCGCTTGTGCAGACACCTGCTGCCGGGATACCGCTTGTGCCTGCGGTACATATCCTGTACCCGGTTGCTGCGAGGTGTTACGCGGGGTCAGCATCTCCATATTATCAGCAAAAATCTCGACAATGGTACGTTTTATGCCATTCTGGTCATCGTATGAACGGCTGCGGATTTTCCCTTCTATGTAGAGTTTGTCGCCCTTACGGACATATTTTTCCGCAGTTTGGGCCAGTCCTCTCCATAACACGATATTATGCCATTCCGTACGTTCGGGAACCTGTGTTCCATTCTGCAACGTATAGGCACGATCGGTGGTGGCTAACGAGAAAGTGGCAACGGCAATGCCGGTATCCAAATATCTCACATCAGGGTCCTTTCCTACATTTCCAATCAAAATGACTTTATTTACTGACATTCTATTATTCCTTTTTAATTATTAGGCTCCAAAATTAGCGAAAAAAACTGATTCACCAAACGCGATACGGCAAATTTATGCAAATCTTCCACGCTTATTCTCTGATACTTCGCAAAAGAAGCCGAATTCTCAGGGAGAATCACTTCATAAAAATTTGCGTAAATCACCCGGTGGGATAACACGTGCTTCACCCCTTTCCGCACCAGCCGCACTATGGGCTCCTCTCCCCCGGCCAGCATCCCGCGAAACTGTGGCGATGCATACAGTTCCTCTTCCGTCCACTCACGATCCGTTTCTATCAAAGGCGGTTCATACAAATTTTTCCATATATCATTTCCGCTGCGCTTATGTATAAAGGTATACGCGCCCATACGTACATATATATAATTAAAATAACGATTGGTCACCTTGGTTTTATGTTGCTTCACAGGCAAAGAGCCGGCAATCCCCTTCAGACGCGCCACACAAGAATCGTTTAGCGGACAAAACAGGCAGTCGGGCGCTACCGGAGTACACTGCAAAGCTCCAAAATCCATGATAGCCTGGTTGTAGAGACCAGGGCGCTCACGGTCCAGCAACTCATCGGCAACCCGGACAAACAGTTTCTTTCCTTCCGCCGAATCAATGGGGGTATCAATGCCCAACCAGCGAGACAGCACCCGATACACATTACCGTCCACCACTGCGTATGGCATACCGTAAGCAAATGAACAAATAGCCGCTGCTGTATATTCTCCCACTCCTTTCAAAGCACGCACCCCAGTGTATGTTACAGGAAATCCTCCTGCCTCTGCCATCCTTCTGGCCGCAGCATGCAAATTTCTCGCACGAGAATAATACCCCAGCCCCTGCCAATATTTCATCACCTCATCCTCATCGGCTGCCGCCAGTGCGAACACATCAGGAAAACGGGCCACAAAACGTTGATAGTAATCATATCCCTGAACCACACGAGTTTGTTGTAGAATAATCTCCGAGATCCATATCAAATAAGGATTTTTTGTCCTTCTCCACGGCAAATCACGCCCGTTTTCCCTATACCAATCTATCAATTTTCTGCTAAAATTCTCCATATCAGTATTATATAAAAGTGCATTCTATGCAATATTTCCGCAAAAGTAAACCAAGAAAATGGAAGAAGATGCTTTTTTTAGGAAATTTATTCTGAATATATTTCTTAAAGAGGGAGAAAAGCTATATATTTGCAGTCCAAAAAATTAAGATATAAGTATAACAATAATTATTTAGCGAAATGACTAAAGCAGATATCGTAAACGAAATTACGAAAAATACCGGTATTGACAAGGTGACAGTGTTAACCACACTTGAGGCTTTCATGGATACAGTAAAGGATTCATTATCTAAAGAAGAAAATGTGTACCTGCGTGGTTTTGGAAGTTTTGTAGTGAAGAAAAGAGCTCAGAAGACTGCTCGCAACATTTCAAAGAACACTACAATCATTATTCCGGAGCACAATATTCCGGCATTTAAACCAGCTAAGACATTTACATTATCAGTAAAGAAATAATAAACAAGAGTATTAACCCATAAAATTTGAAGCTATGCCAAGCGGAAAGAAGAAAAAAAGACACAAAATGTCTACTCACAAGCGTAAAAAAAGACTAAGAAAGAACAGACATAAAAGCAAAAAATAATTTGTAGTCTGTCTGTGACGACAAATAAAGAACAAACCTTGCAAAGCAACAAAAGTCTTTCAGGTTTGTTCTTTGTTTAATGAGAAAAGTGAACAATTTAAAAATACAAAAGTGACAAGCGAACTAGTAGTAGACGTACAACCCAAAGAGATTTCCATCGCACTCCTTGAAGATAAAGCGTTGGTGGAATTTCAGAAAGAAGGAAGAAGTGCTTCCTTCAATGTGGGAAATATGTATTTGGGACGGGTAAAGAAACTAATGCCCGGCCTTAATGCCTGTTTCGTGGATGTCGGCTTTGAAAAAGATGCTTTTCTTCATTATCTAGACCTAGGTCCTCAATTTCATTCTTATCAGAAGTATCTGAAGCAAGTTTTAAGCGACCGTAAAAAACTTTTTCCCATCACAAAAGCTACTATGCTGCCTGATATTGAAAAGGAAGGGACGGTTTCAACCACCCTCCAACAAGGTCAGGAAGTTATTGTGCAGATTGTAAAGGAACCTATCTCGACCAAGGGCCCCAGACTAACCTGCGAATTGTCATTCGCCGGACGTTATTTGGTATTAATCCCTTTCAACGATAAGGTTTCGGTATCACAAAAAATTAAATCGAGCGAAGAACGCGCCCGTCTGAAACAGTTATTGCAAAGCATCAAACCGAAAAACTTCGGAGTGATTGTACGCACCGTAGCGGAAGGCAAAAGGGTGGCCGAGCTTGATGCAGAGCTTAAAGTCTTGCTGAAACATTGGGAAGAAACAATCACTAAAGTACAGAAGGCTCCCAAACTGCCGGCATTGGTATACGAAGAGACCAGCCGTACAGTGGCCATGTTGCGCGATCTTTTCAATCCGTCTTATGAGAACATCTATGTGAACGATGAAACAGTGTTCCATGAGATTAAGGATTATGTATCACTTATCGCCCCTGAACGAGCCGAAATCGTAAAACTGTACAAGGGTCAGCTTCCCATATTCGACAATTTCGGTATTACCAAACAAATCAAATCCTCTTTCGGGAAAACCATTTCGTATAAAAGTGGAGCTTACCTGATTATTGAACACACAGAAGCACTTCATGTAGTGGATGTCAATAGTGGAAACCGCTCCAAATCTGCCAACGGGCAGGAGGCTAACGCACTGGATGTAAACCTGGGTGCCGCCGACGAACTGGCACGCCAGTTAAGATTGCGTGATATGGGTGGTATTATCGTGGTTGACTTCATTGATATGAATCTAGCAGAGAACCGGCAGAAACTGTACGAACGTATGTGCCAAAACATGCAGAAAGACAGAGCAAAACATAACATTCTGCCCCTCAGTAAATTTGGATTGATGCAAATTACCCGCCAACGCGTGCGTCCTGCCATGGATGTCAACACGAATGAAACCTGTCCCACCTGCTTCGGGAAAGGTAGCATAAAGCCATCCATCCTTTTTACGGATACTTTGGAGAGTAAGATTGACTACCTGGTCAACAAATTGAAGATAAAGAGATTTACGCTGTACATCCATCCGTACATCGCAGCATATGTGAATCAGGGTCTGGTTTCCCTGAAGCGCAAATGGCAAATGAAATACGGATTCGGAATAAAGATTATCCCAGACCAAAGTCTGGCCTTCCTGCAATATCGGTTCACCGATGTTCACGGTGAGGAGATAGACATGAAAGAGGAAATCGAAATCAAGTAAAAGAAAAGGGAGTGATAAAAAATGTCACTCCCTTTCTTTATTTCACGACTCTAATATGCAAGGCTTGATTTCGAAGTTTCACAAACTCAAACACCAGTCACATTCTGCCGATTATAACTCACCCAACCATCACAAAGCTGGCAAAACAAAAGCACATCCGTTGCCCCTATTTTATTTGCCTTGCTTATAGTCTTTCACTATTCCCTCCGCAATCCAATTTGCCAATGCCTGACGGTTATTCTTCAGAACCAGCCGTTGTTGGTCACGCTTGTTCCGGATATTTCCCAATTCCAAAAACACCGCTACGGGAGTCGTATTACGCAATACATACAAATTACGTTCACTCACCGTTCCGCGAAAGCCACGGTTTGGCTGATGCTTGTCATATTTCCTATCAAAGGTACGGTGCAAGTTATTGGCCAACCGCCTACCCTTCGTACTTTTAGGAGCGTTATAAAAAAACACATCTGTCTGCTGTCCCTTACTGCGACTGTCCACATGAATAAATACAGCTCGTTTGTAACTGCTCTTATCTTTCCGATACAGTTTATTCACCCAGTCACAACGTTGCTTCAAACGAGCCACCTGATTCAAGGGAATAGGATCTCCCATGCAAGTTTCACGTTTACTGTTTGCCAGGACATGACCGTCACGAATACCATCTTTCTTATCTTGAATGATAATATGCACCTTCGCACCGCGTGACAACAACTCACGTGCCAACCGCAGAATAATATCGTATGCATACTCATCCTCATGCAACTGACGCCCCTGATAGATACCGATGGCCCCAGGATCGGGACCTCCGTGACCACTCACCAAATAAAAACAAGCTCCGCTTAGTTCATTGGATGTAATCTGATAGGTAGCATATTCCTTTCCAAATAATGCCTCTTTGCCGGTACGAGGCTTTTTCTTCGCCAGAAGCGGTGATAGAACAAAAAATAAAAACGTGACAAATAGTACCGATCCTCTCATTATCTGTTATTTTTCTCCCAACATTTCATCTATCTTCTTGCACAAAGAAGAGAATTCTTCTTCATTGTACAAACGGGTCAGCATTACAATCTTGCCCGTTTTGTCAATCAATACATTACGGGTGATGCCCGCTTTACGGTCTGCATATCTGGCAAAAATATCAGCTCCCGGATCAAGAGCCAACGGATAGGTCACGCCGGTACGTTTGGCAAAAGCCACTACGGTTTCCAAAGGTTCGTCCCGATCCACTCCAAAGAGAGCAAACGCTTTATTATCCTTATGTTTCAACCAGATATCTTTTTCAATAAAAGGCATCTCTTTTCGGCAAACTCCACACCAACTGGCAGTGAACTGAAGCATCACCACCTTGCCACGCAAATCAGAGAGTTTCACTTTCTGTCCGTCTGTCAGTTCCATTTCAAAATCGGGAGCCATATCCCCTACCTTTACTATATAACCGGCATTATCAGGAGTAACCTGTTGTGCCTTCACCGGCTGGTTCAGCAAACATGCGCAAACCAGCAACATCAGACTCATAAACTTCTTCATCGTTCTTCTCTTATTTTTATATATTCGCTACAAAGATAGGCTATTCCATCATTTTTTCGTAATTTTGGCACCCAAAATAACTACCAACTTATCAAGAAGATGAATATTTTTTGGGATACAATCACTCATTACAATGCGGGTACCTGGATTTATCAAGTTATTATCACCCTTATCGGCATTATTTTAACCTGTTCTCTATTCAAAAGCCCCACAAAAAAAATAAAAGTAGCGATGAAGTTATATCTCATATTCTTGAATGTATGGATAGCTTCCGTGTATTACATGATTTATTGTGAACCAAGAAGTTACAACAATGCTTTGGCAGGATTTTGGGGAATCATGGCCATCTTCTGGATTTATGACCTGAAAGTAAACTACACCCCTTTTGACCGGACTCACAAACATACCGCACTAGCCGTCCTGCTTTGTATGTTGCCATTGGCCTATCCACTCTTCTCCATTATAAGGGGGATGAGCTTTCCCATGATGACCTCACCTGTAATGCCTTGTTCGGTAGCGGTTTTCACCATCGGACTGCTGCTGGCATTTTCCAAACGAGTCAATATCTTTCTCGTCATGTTTCTCTGCCACTGGGCACTGATCGGTTTCACCAAAACTTACTTTTTCCATATTCCCGAAGATTTTCTGCTGGCAAGTTCGGCTGTACCGGGCCTTTATCTGTTCTTTAAAGAATACACAGCTTCCCATCTGCATACTTCCACCCTTTTCCGTGCCCGTATGATTAATCTCGCCCTGATTATTGCCTGCGGTGCAATCGGAGTGCTGTTCATGATATCTATGGTGTGCGAACTGGCTCAAGAACAGGCTTTATCGAAATAAAAACACGTCTTAATGAGGTACTTTGCAAAATCTTTCGTATTTTTGCCAACAAATTGAGTTAATGTTTTAACAGGATGAACGTATTAGAACTAAGTGAACAGGAGATTATCAGACGAAACAGTCTGAATGAATTGCGCGCTATGGGCATCGAGCCATACCCCGCAGCTGAGTATGTAACCAATGCATTTTCTACAGATATAAAAGCTGAGTTCAAGGATGATGAGGAACCTCGCAAAGTATCGGTAGCCGGACGTATGATGAGCCGCCGTGTGATGGGTAAAGCTTCATTTATCGAATTACAGGATTCAAAAGGCCGTATCCAGGTGTATATCACCCGTGATGACATCTGCCCGGATGAAAACAAAGAAATGTACAACACTGTGTTCAAACGTCTGCTGGACCTTGGTGACTTTATCGGTATAGAAGGATTCGTATTCAGAACCCAAATGGGTGAAATCAGTATCCACGCTAAAAGACTGACCGTACTGTCCAAGTCTATCAAACCGCTTCCTATTGTAAAATACAAAGACGGAGTCGCTTACGACAAGTTTGAAGACCCTGAACTGCGTTATCGCCAACGTTATGTTGACCTTGCTGTGAATGAAGAGATAAAAGATATCTTCATCAAGCGCAGTAAAGTATATAGCTCTATGCGCGAATATTTCAACTCAAAAGGTTATATGGAAGTGGAAACCCCGATTCTGCAATCCATTGCCGGCGGAGCAGCCGCACGTCCATTCATAACTCACCACAACGCACTGGATATGCCGCTGTACATGCGTATTGCCAGTGAGTTGTACCTGAAAAGACTAATTGTAGGTGGTTTCGAAGGAGTGTATGAAATAGGTAAGAACTTCCGTAACGAAGGAATGGACCGCACGCACAATCCTGAATTTACCTGCATGGAAATATATGTTGCCTACAAGGACTATAACTGGATGATGGAATTTACAGAAAAAATGATTGAAAAAATCTGTCTGGATGTAAACGGCACCACTCAAGTAAAAGTAGGCGACAACATCATTGACTTCAAAGCCCCGTACAAACGTGTCACCATGCTGGACTCTATCAAGGAACACACCGGCTATGATCTGACAGGCATGAACGAAGAACAGATACGAGAAGTTTGCCAGAAACTCAATATGGAGATTGACGACACAATGGGCAAAGGCAAACTGATCGATGAAATCTTCGGAGAATTCTGCGAAGGTACTTACATCCAGCCGACTTTCATCACCGACTATCCGAAAGAAATGTCTCCGCTGACAAAGATACACCGCAGCAATCCGGATTTGACCGAGCGTTTCGAGCTGATGGTGAACGGCAAGGAACTGTGTAATGCATACTCCGAATTGAACGACCCGATTGACCAGTTGGAACGTTTCGAAGAACAAATGAGACTGAGCGAAAAAGGAGATGATGAAGCTATGATTATTGACAAAGACTTCGTCCGTGCGCTGGAATACGGTATGCCCCCCACTTCGGGTATGGGAATCGGTATGGACCGTCTGACGATGCTGATGACCGGACAGTCTACCATTCAGGAAGTATTGTTCTTCCCCCAGATGCGTCCCGAAAAGATTACTCCGAAAGACACTCCTGCCAAATTTATGGAACTGGGAATTTCAGAAGACTGGGTTCCTGTCATTCAGAAAGCAGGCTATAACCTGGTGAGCGATATGAAAGAAGTGAATCCGCAGAAGCTGCATATGGACATTTGCGGAATCAACAAAAAATATAAATTGGAACTAACCAATCCTACGGTGGACGAAGTTGCCGGATGGATTGCGAAAATTGAGAATTGAGAATTTAAAGATTGAGAATTATTCCAATTGTCAATTATCCATCATAAATAATAAGCATGAAATTGCCCGGTAAAATAGCGATAATGGGTGGTGGCAGCTGGGCCACGGCTATTGCAAAAATAGTCTTGGCTCAGGCTGAATCAATCAACTGGTATATGCGCCGCGACGACCGAATTGAAGAATTCAAACGTTTGGGACATAATCCGGCTTATCTGACAAGTGTGCGCTTTGAAATAAAGAACATCAACTTCTCTTCAGATATCAACAAGATAGTAAAGGAATCGGATACCCTAATATTCGTTACCCCCTCTCCCTATCTGAAAAGCCACCTGAAAAAGCTGAAAACCAAAATAAAGGACAAGTTCATTGTCACTGCTATCAAGGGTATCGTCCCTGACGAGAACCTGATTGTTTCCGATTATTTTCATCAGGTATACGGTGTTCCCGAAGAGAATATAGCCGTCATTGCAGGTCCGTGCCACGCAGAAGAAGTAGCCTTGGAGCGTCTTTCCTATCTGACTATCGGATGTAAAGACATTGACAAGGCGAAGATATTCGCCCGGCAGCTGGCCGGACATTACATAAAAACTTCTGTAAGCCCGGATGTGGCAGGTATAGAATACGCTTCGGTATTGAAGAATATTTATGCTATCGCCGCTGGAATTTGCAGCGGTCTGAAATATGGCGACAATTTTCAGGCTGTATTGATTTCAAATGCCATTCAAGAGATGAACCGCTTCCTGAATACCGTACATCCCGTAGAGCGTTCTATTGATGATTCCGCTTATCTGGGTGACTTGTTGGTTACCTCCTATTCCAATTTCAGCCGGAACCGCGTATTCGGAACCATGATTGGTAAAGGTTATTCCGTAAAAAGCGCACAGATAGAAATGGAAATGATTGCCGAAGGATACTACGGAACGAAATGTATCAAGGAGCTAAACAAGCACTTGCACGTGAACATGCCTATCGTAGATGCCGTTTATAATATTTTATATGAGCGCATCTCGCCCATGATTGAGATTAAATTATTAACTGATTCATTCAGATAAAATATCAGATACAATGAAGAATATTAGTTTAAACATCGACAAAGTAGCCGGTTTTGTTTCTAAGGAAACAATCGCTGCTTACGAACCTCAGGTGAAAGCCTGCATGGAAACATTGGAAAACGGTACAGGTAAAGGTAATGACTTCTTGGGTTGGTTGCATTTGCCATCGTCTATAACAGCCGAACATTTGGCTGACTTGAAAGCTACTGCCCAGGTTCTGCGCGACAACTGCGAAGTAGTAGTCGTAGCAGGTATCGGTGGAAGCTATCTGGGAGCACGTGCCGTAATAGAAGCTTTATCCAATAGTTTCCAATGGTTGAAAGCAAAACAAGACGGACCCGTCATCGTTTTTGCAGGCCACAATATCGGCGAAGATTACTTGTTCGAGTTGACTGAATACTTGAAGGACAAAAAGTTCGGTGTAATTAATATTTCCAAGTCTGGTACTACTACAGAAACCGCCTTAGCTTTCCGTTTACTGAAAAAACAGTGTGAAGACCAGCTTGGCAAGGAAATGGCGAAGAAAGTGATTGTTGCCGTTACAGATGCCAAAAAGGGTGCCGCACGTGTTACAGCCGACAAGGAAGGATATCAGACTTTCATTATCCCCGATAATGTAGGCGGTCGTTTCTCTGTCCTTACTCCAGTAGGTTTGCTGCCTATCGCAGTGGCAGGATTTGACATTGAGAAACTAGTGGAAGGCGCACGCACGATGGAAACAATATGTGGTCCGGCTACTCCGTTTGCCGAAAATCCTGCCGCTGTTTATGCTGCCACCCGCAATGAATTGTATAAAGACGGAAAGAAGATTGAGATTTTGGTAAACTTCAATCCCAAACTGCACTATATGAACGAATGGTGGAAACAATTGTACGGTGAATCCGAAGGTAAGGATGGCAAAGGTATTTATCCGTCTGCCGTCGACTTCTCTACCGATCTCCATTCTATGGGACAGTGGATTCAGGAAGGTGAACGTACTATCTTCGAAACAGTTATCTCTATCGAAAACCCGGAACATACGCTTCAAGTTCCTTCGGACAGCGAAAATTTGGATGGCTTGAATTTCTTGGCAGGAAAGCGTGTAGACGAAGTGAACAAGATGGCAGAACTAGGTACTCAGCTGGCACACGTTGACGGTGGTGTACCCAATATGCGACTGATTGTACCCGAACTGAATGAATACTACCTGGGAGAAATCATCTATTTCTTTGAAAAAGCTTGTGGTATCAGCGGTTATTTGCTGGGAGTAAATCCGTTCAACCAACCGGGCGTGGAAGCATACAAGAAAAATATGTTTGCTTTGTTGAATAAACCGGGATACGAAGAAGAGTCTAAAGCTATCCAAGCTAGATTATAATATCAAGAACCTATTCAGAATGCCATTTATCAATGTCATTCCGAATAACAGTGAAGAATCTGAAAGCATCCACCAAATGCTTGCAGATTCTTCACTTTATTCCAATCCAACGGTCACACCTTTGGAAGTAATAACTATACATTTATTCTATGTTTAAAGAAGCGATAAATAACTATCTTCATACTCATGGATACGAATCCATCGACTTGAAAGCCGTATTATTCGATATGGACGGCGTGCTGTTCGACTCCATGCCCAACCATGCTGAGTCATGGCATAAAATAATGAAACGCTTCGGTTTCGGCCTCAGCCGAGAAGAAGCTTATATGCACGAAGGGCGTACCGGTGCATCTACGATCAATATAGTAAGTCGTCGGGAACGTGGGCATGATGCTACTGAAGAAGAAATAAAAGCTATCTACCAAGCCAAAACTGAAGAATTCAACAAATGCCCCAAAGCAGAACGGATGCCCGGCGCACTGGAAGTATTGACTAAAATAAAGAGTGAAGGACTGACTCCGATGGTAGTAACCGGTTCGGGACAAACTTCGTTATTGGACCGATTGAATCATAATTTTCCGGGCATATTCCAAGCCAACTTAATGGTTACCGCCTTTGATGTGAAATATGGGAAACCAAATCCGGAACCATATCTGATGGCCCTAAAGAAAGGCGGCTTTAAACCCAATGAAGCGTTAGTAATAGAAAATGCACCACTAGGTGTACAGGCGGGAGTTGCAGCCGGTATTTTTACCATCGCCGTGAATACAGGACCATTGCACGACAATGTGTTACTGAATGAAGGAGCGAATTTACTTTTTCATTCCATGCCCGATTTCAATAAAAATTGGGAAACACTACAATCTGCATTAAAACAAGATTAAATTTTGCAAGAATTCTTCACAATCAATAAAAAAGAGCTCCTTGCTTTCACCTAGATGAAAAACAAGGAGCTCATATTATATAAAAAATCACAGCCTATCAAAATACCTGAACCTACTTTAAAACTTTGCGTAACCAAGGAATAACCAGTTCGTTTTTAAAATAATGAGAAGGGGGATCTACATTGACCGCTTCGAAATAGGTCTTTGAATCCAGTCCTTCATCAAGGTGCTCCACATCTTTTCTAACTGCCTTATCAGCAAACTTCGGATAATGATGAAACTCCGCATTTTCCGGTTTTCCACTAGCAGCATAAGCAGATTGTACCAAACGGAAATCACGGTCCAACCCTCCCTCTGTAAAAATGATAGGACGAGGAGCTAATGACGCAACAACATCTGGAAAATTAAAATACCTCCAATAACCAGGTATCAGATGACGGATAGAATTTGGAAAAGGACGTCTGTTTTCCTTGTCAGGTTTAGTCATTACAACGGCACGTTCCTGAGTCTGGCATAGAAAATCATTGTACACAAAAGCATAAATATCCTTATCCAACACCCCCAAGACCATCATCGGTTCTGTACCTAATGAGAATCCGCTAATCACAATCCTGTCCTTTCGGATATAAGACTGGGCTTTCATCCAATTCAGCACCTGCATATCCAGATAAGAAGTATACCCTAGCCAACTCCATCCCAGTTCAAGCAAAAAACGGGAAACAACATCATAGTCATAATTCCATCCTTTATCATAACATTCCAAATCGGAGGCTTCTCCGGCAGCGGCATTATCCACCGCTACCGCCACATAACCTTCTTTAACCATATTCAAAGCCATACTTACTTTGGGATTATTATAATCCTCAGTTAACTTATCACAGATGCCGGGCTCACCAACCAATCCTTCTTTGGTCCTTCCGGACCCCGGAATGCACAAAACTCCGGGTACTGCACCCTTCAAATGTTCCGGTTTCAAAACCAGAAAAGTGGAAACTGACTTTGGAAAAGGATAGAACTCCCATTTCTCTAAAATATATCCCTCTTTTTTTTCCGTTTTCACACAGACAGGAGACGGTTGTCTCTTTATCTCGGGAAACTTCATGATCTCCACCATCGCAGCACGCACTCCATCCTGCCATTGCGTAAATTCCTGTGCGGACATACCGGAACGGTAAGCATATTGGGGATGTGTATCTTTCAACATCTCATGAACAATGGCATAAGTACTTAGTAACCGTCCATCCCCACGATCTGATTTCACAACTGCATGCTTCTCAGGTTGGTAATTCTGAGAATTACCAACCATACATAAGCTGCATACAGATACTAAAAAGAGCAATCTTTTCATTATCATCATATTATCTCACTATTATTCATACCCCGGAGTCTGCTTGATTTCCGGATCTCCATTCAAAACTTCCACATTAACAGGCCACAACATCATATACGCCTTATCCTCTGTTAATATAGGCAATGAACTTCCATAATGCGCTTTAACAGAAAAGACAAAAGGTTTTCCGTTGGAATCACGTAAACGCAATAAATCAAACCAGCGGCTTCCCTCACCTACAAACTCTTTATCACGTTCCTGCAAAATAGCCCACTCATTATCCGCATAATCTCCTGCAATATATTTATGTTGTTCAAATTTATCACCATAAGCACGCTTACGTACCTCATTTATATATGCAGCACATTTATCCGGAGCTCCCAACCCGTTTTCACACTCGGCCAGCATCAACAAAACATCAGCATATCTATATACCGGTACATCTGAATCATAATAATGAGTTCCTCCATCCGTATGTCCCATCAGTTTTTTCCAACAAGCGCCACGAGTCTTTCCTTCGAACATATATTGAAAGAAAGTAGCATCCAAACGAGTATCTTCCTTATCATAAATCTCAATAAACGGCACTTTATACTCATAACGTAATGGTCCGGCTGTCAATAGCTTCAACGGATCCGGACCATATTTATTTCCATCCAAGTCCGTAGCATTGGTAAACAAGGCTACATTATAGAACCAGTTCGCCCCCCAATTGGTCAATTCATTCTTATTAAAACACAGAGCGAAAATGATCTCTTTATTCTTCTTCCCTTCCGGAGTCCATAAATCCGCAAAGTTTGGAAGCAGTTCGAATTGTTGGTTCACCAAATTCAATAAAGCCTTCTTTGCTGTCAACAAGTCACTGTTATTAGGATCTACGGCAGTCAGAGTAGCTATATGATCTCCTGCAATATCATCATCTGGTAATCCTGTAGTGACTTTGGCAGACCACATATATATCTTGGCCTTCAAAAGTTCCGTTGCATGATAAGACCATTCATATTGGTTGGACATCTTCTTATCCGACTCATTGAAGAAAGCTTCGGATTTATTAATATCTTCTTTGATAAACTCCAACGTTTCCTCCGGAGTAGAACGAGCCTTATATAATTGCGTAATATCAATGCTACCCTCGGTAACTTTCGGTTCCGTCTCTAACGGCACACCACCAAATGTTCGATAAAGATAGAAATAGTAATATGCACGCAAGCCATAAGCCTGTCCCAAATAAAATGATTTCTCCGTTCCAGTCAGATAATCAATTTCTTTATCTACATTTCTGATAAACAAATTTATATGCATGATATTTGGGTACACCTCATACCAATCATCGATACCGGTATTATCTTTCGTAAGCAGATTATTAGTCATAGGCGGACCATATACCCCCTCACCCATAGAAGTAACATCACTTATCAGAATCTCACTTCTGAACTCTCCCAATGTGACAGGCATCTGATATTTATCTCTTAAATCGGCATGAATACCAGTCATAAACATTTCTACCTGAGACTTCTGATTCCAAAAATCATTAGAGCCATAATAATCTTCAGGAGACAGGTCCAACGCATCACAAGCAGACAATACCATCATCCCACTCAACAATATGCTATAAAATATTTTCTTCATAATCCTTCCTATTTATTAGAATGTAACATTTAAACCCAAAACAACTGTTCTAGGGAGGGGATATCCTCCATTCTGACTGACACCATATTCGGGGGTCGCCATATTTTTGGCTGCTGTAATATATCCCAAATTCTGTGCTGTTACAGAAACATCCACCTTGCTCAAACCGGATTTATGAATCCAACTCTGAGGCAAGGAATACGACAGGCTTATTTCACGAAAAGCCAAATAATCGCCACGATAACAATTAATGTCCGATATTCTGTCATAATTACGTTTGCCCAAAAAGTCAGCCCATCCATACACCGGATATTTTCCATTCGGATTACTTTCCGACCAGGAATCTTTAACTAAAGAAATGGTATTAAATGTTCCCTGCATATTACCCATAATCCAAGGAGTTTTCCAATCATGTACCCAATAGCCTAAAGCATAATCCAAACGGCAGTTCAAAGTTAACCCTTTCCATGAAGTATTAATGTTAAAGCCTCCGGTCCAATGAGGTATCGTATTACCCAATTTCACCCGGTCATAATCATCAATCACACCATCCCCATTCACATCCTGCCATTTCACATCACCAGCCTGTATAGGCAGTCCTTTCTCCTTTTCGGCATCCGACAATTTAGCCCAAGCTTCAGGGCCATAAAGCACTTTGGCATCTGCTCCATTTTCCGTATAAGTGGATCTGTCTATCAGATTGCCTGGAATCTCACTCTCACTCTTATAAATACCAAGAGATTTAAAGGCGTAAATCACACCATATTCCTGTCCTTCCTGATAACCACCTACCCATTGTCTTTCATAGGTACCATCTGCCAGCTTGCGTCCCGTATAAACCTGATAGGCATCCTGCATATTATTCGGCAATCCATTGTACGGTAATGAGATAATCTTATTCTTATTATAAGCGGTATTCATACTAACTGTAAATTTCCAATCTTTGGTACGCAAAACATTGGCAGTCAATTCCAACTCCATACCTTGGTTTTGTACTTCTCCATTGTTAGAAAGGAAAGAAGAAACTCCGCTATGAGAAGGCAGGGTGATTTCTGCAAATTTATCCTGTGTATGTCTATTATAATAGGTGAAGTTCAAGATATATTTGTTATTCAGAAAACCAATATCGAAACCTGTCTCGAATGTGTACGATTTTTCCCATCTCATGGTGGGATTAGGCAAATCGTTTATCATCAAAGGAACTTTGCCATTATAGTTGGGTACTATTTTACCATCTTTATCTTTCATAATACCATAAGAACCTTGAACCGTATAATAATCAAGTCCTGTCACTACATTACCATTAGCATCCAGTACACCAGACACATTTCCATTGGCTCCGTAACTAGCACGAATTTTAGCATAAGAAAGTACATTGCTACAAGACTCCATAAAATTCTCTCTACTCAATACCCAACCGGCTGATATACCGGGAAAGGTTCCCCAACGGTTATCTTTTGGCAGTTTGGAGTATCCGTCGCGACGTAAAACAAGGCTCAGCAAATATTTGGACTTATAATCATAATTCACTCTGCCAAAGAATGAAAGAATACGCTGTCTGTAATGCCAAGAATCTATTTGCCGCACTCCGGCAGCAGTCGAAGTATAATTCAAATCCTGAAAATCAGATAATGGAGATCCATAACCAGATGCCGAAAAACCTTTCTTGTATGAGTCATAATATTCTACACCTACCATCGCATCCATAGAATGATCTTGCCGGAATGTAGTCTGATAATTCAAGATTCCATTGTAAGTCTGGTCTAAAAGCCGTTCATGTTTGTTGGAAGTACTATGATTAGTATCATACACCGGTCCTGTAGCTACAATATAGTCCCCTTTGAAGAACTCTCTGCTATCATCAAAATAGAACCAAGTTCCTGTGGTCTTGAATGTCAATCCTTTCATTATATTAAAGGTAAAAGACTGGCTCAGATTAAACTTGTCCGTATTATTATCATAATTCAATGCATCCTCATACACTTTCACTGTAGTCCAGCCACGAGCATAAGAAGCCACGGCAGGGCCTGCCAACCAATCACCGTCCGGACTTTTCACACGGAATGTAGGAGGAACGGACAAGGTAGTACTGAAAAAATTACCTTCACCGGCATATCCTGCACCACCATCGTCCCATTTTGCATCGGTAAATGTCAAAGAAGAATTAGAAGTAAGCCAAGGCTTAATTTTATAATCTGCATTGATCGTGAAGTTCAAACGGTGATACCAGTTGTTCATCGCATTTCCTTCGCTGCGATTATAGCCTAGGCTTGCATAATAATGTCCTTTATCATTGCCACCGGATACGCTCAAGTTATAATCCTGAGTAATAGCCGGAGATTTGATATTATAATCTTTCAGTTGATTATCACAATAAATCAATTTTTGTCCCGGATTCACCGGGTCATCCATTGTCTGCCAACCTTGTTTTAACAGGAAAGCCAGGTCATCTGTATAATCATAACACCCCATACGGCTGTATTATCCTTATTACCATTAAGTACATTCCCTTTTTCATCAAAATATCTGTTTCCCGTTCCGTAAGGCTGTGTTCCGGATAAAGTCGCATCACTGGCAAATCCATGCCAAGCACCCGATTTATCCTGCCATATATGCGAAGACCGATAAAATGCCGAACGCATATAATACAAATAATCATGAGCATTCAAAAATTCATACTGGCTATGAAAAAAATTGAAACCGACTTTCGCACTCAAATTTATTTCCGTATGTCCTTCCGAACCTCTTTTAGTAGTAACAAGAATTACACCATTGGAAGCACGCGCACCATAAATAGCCGTAGCACCAGCATCTTTCATGACCTCCAAAGACTCGATATCCTCCGGATTCACATCACTCAACGACTCGCGTACAGCACCATCGATAATAACCAAAGGTGAACCGCTACCATCCAGATTGGTACCACCACGAAGCACCAAAGTAGGAGTGGAATTCGGATTACCGCTAGTTTGCTGTACCCTTAATCCTGCCACTGCACCAGAGAGTGCTTGCGCCGGATTAGTATGGGCCCCCGTACTTAAAGTAGAATTGTCAACTTTAGCAATGGAATTAGTCATCTTGGAACGAAGTTGTGTGCCCCCATAACCTGTTATCACCACTTCATCCAAAGTCTTATTGTCTTCCTGCAGCTGAACATTCAGAAACGTTTTTTTCCCTACCAACATTTCTTGGGTCAGATAACCGATATAAGAAAAGACCAAAGACGATTTTTCACTTACCACTAACGTAAACCGGCCGTCTATATCAGTTATGGTACCATTGGTAGTACCTTTCTCTATTATATTAGCCCCAATAATTGCTTCTCCTTTGGCATCGGTCACTATACCTTTGACAGTCACTTTATCTTGTTGCATAACAATGGGACGCGTTTCTTCTCTAGAAATGGCCTTGCGAATTATTACTTGTCTGTCACGGATATGATATTCCAAATCAGTACCGGCAAACATTTGTTTCAGTACCTCCTCTATTGTTTTATTTCGTACATCCACATTGACACGACGAGACAAATCAATATCTGTACGATATATAAAAATAAATTGACTATTCTTTTCTACCCAATTAATCACACTCTTCAAAGTCTGGTTCTCCATGGAAACGGTAAAGCTGGTTTGTTCCGCATAACTCATTTCCGCAAAAGCCTCTTCATAACCTGTAAATGTTAAAATCATGGCTAAACTCATACATTTTGTGAATTTAGGCATGAGTTTTATTCTATTCGTGTATTTTTTCATATATTTGATTGTTTTTTCTATTTATTTCAAGGTAAATAATTAAACAACGATTCAGTGACCAGATAGTACGGCAAATACTGTCTGGTTTTCTTTTTTTACATCCTTCTTTTATTCCATAGGCTAAAGTATTTTAAGGTTCAACAATTCTCATTTAAGGCTCACATAGATTTCATCTTTATCATTTATTGTATAATGCAATGATAATGAAAGACATAAGTTATCCATAACATTGGTAATATCTGTTTGAAGATCCAGTTTTCCTGACAATGACAAGGTCGTAATCTCTGCATCATACCGTATTTTACACCCATAATACCGCTCAAGCTTCTTTAAAACATCTCCTACGGGTCTTTGATGAAGCAGCAATAAATTATCCTTCCAACTGATGTATTCGGACACATCAACCTTACGTACCTGCGTTTTATTGCCTTTAATATCCACCAATTGATTAGGTGCTAATCTTACTTTGCTCTTATTCTCAGTAGTTACTTCCACGCTTCCACGTACTAAAACAACAGATGCAGCCTCATCCTCCCTATAGGCACAGACATTAAACGAAGTACCCAGCACGCGTATATCAAACTCTCTTGTTTTGACAACAAATGGGCAATCCTTCCTTTTGGCTACATCCAGATAAACCTCCCCCTCTACCAAGATTTCACGTTTCCGTTCTTCAAAAATATCCGGATATATCACTTTACTACCTGAATTTATATAAATTCTAGTACCATCAGAAAAAGTAATATCAGCTCTTTTCCCATTAGGAACCATTATTTGATGCATTTCATTCTTTACAGATGAAGCCTGGGATATTTTAGTATTTAATGCATACTGCTGAATATTCGAACTTCCTAAAGTATCATATTTTAAAGAAGCATCATTTTTCAGATTCATAGCTTGGTTATCTGTTATCAGAATCACCTCATCACCGCAAATGGAAGTCGTGTCATTCAGCAATGCTATATCAAGCTCCGTACCCTCATCAACATTGGTACTCCACCAGTTCATAACTAAAGCCAAAGCAATCGCTGCCGCTATCGACAAAGACCACCTATAAATATGACGTCTGTGGGGAACCTTTTTTTCCCTTCCTACTCGTTTCATCACGTCCTGAAAAGATTTGTCTACATCAACAGATTCCAGTTCATCTGCTTCCCGAATCTTCTCAGTCAGGCATTGAACTGTTTTACGAAATTCATCTGAATTATATATTGTTTTTTTATTTTTCATCGAAAAACCTTTTTATTAAGAAAACGGTGCCCGATAAAAAAGGTACTCATAAAAAAGAAAAGAAATCACACTTTTCTTTGCATGAGCCTTCGCAAAACCAATAGACAAACCTTATATGACAAATAAAAGAACTTATTCATCACACAAATATCACTTCATTCCATGAAAACATGCCCAAATGATAAAACAACAATGATTGACTACTCGCTAAATCAAGAGAAGTGAAAAGCCCAAACACTACGCACAGGCACATGAACACAATGCACCAAGATACTGAAAATCCATATGGTTGAAACAGAGAAAAAGAATTCACGCAAACGTGCCAATGTACGCGACAAAAGATTCTTGCTTGATTGAGGATTCATACCTAAGATAGCGGATATTTCCTGATGGCTCAATTCTTTTACATAATATAAATACAGAATTTCACGCTGACGACCGGAAAGACGTGAAATTGCCTTAGCCAGCCTTCTTTCATTCTTCACATCCACATCATCTTTCTTAAATAAAGAATTTATTATTTCTTCGCCCATCGGAAAAAATTCATGGCATTCTTCAATCACTTCCATAGGACGTAAAGACTGAAACGCATCCAGCAGTTTATTTCTAAAAGAACAAAGCAAATACGCTTTTACATTATCAGTATAATGCAAATTCCTACAATTTAAGATCAACTTGACGAACAGATTCTGTATGGTATCAGCAACCAGCTCTCTGTCACCTACCATACGAATTCCATAGGAATACAATAACGAATAATAGCGTCGATAAACTTCTTCAAATGCCGCCGTTTCTCCTTTAATGAAAGATTCCCAAAGTTTAGTTTCACCATGTGTTCTATCAACCATAATACTAGCTCCTTAACTTATTAAGCTTGCTCAGAGTTAAACTTAACAAGAAGACAATATAAGAGATGAATCATGTAATGGACTCATCCCTTATTTTATAATACCTACATATTTATTCAAACAGTTTACTGCGCGACAACATACAAGCACCGATGATCCCGGCTCTTTCTTTCAATTTAGATTCTACAATAACAGAATCACGGTTCATCAAGTTCAGTGTATATTTTCGAATAGCTGTAGTGATGGGTTGTGTCAAATAATCACCTGTACGTGACAATGCACCACCAATAATGACTAGCTCCGGATTAAATATATTAATAAGTCCCGCTACATGGCGACCTAATTTCACTCCGATTTCTTCCACCAGTTCAATACACAGCAAATCTTCCTTATTTACCGCATCAATGATATCATCCAAGGTCAAATCTTCCAAATTTTTCTTGGTATTGGAGATAATAGAGTTTTCACCATTATTAATATGTTCCAACAGAATACGATGCAAAGCAGCCCCCGAAACTTCCGTTTCTATGCATCCTTTTTTCCCACAATGGCAGATAATCTCATTCTCATATCCAAAATTATGCCCGAATTCGCCAGAGAAACCGGATTTTCCTTTATAAATCTTTCCATCAATGATAATTCCCATACCCAATCCCCAACTGACATTGATAAAGATGATATTCTTCTCACCTTTCACAACACCTTGCATATACTCACCGTAAATCATAGCACGAGTGTCGTTATCAATAGAGACACGATAACCACCCACCTTTTCTGATATGACATCCGTCAACGGGCGCTCATCAAAATTGAATATACTGTAACTATATCCCAAATCCGGATTCACACGCCCGGAAAGATTTACATTAATATTTAATATCTTATCTTTCTCAACACTGACTTTTTGAAGAAAATGTTTAATCAACTTACACAATTCGTCTAAACTCTCAGGGGTATTCTTCGCTTTAAAAGGAACATTCATTTTTAGCTGAACTACATCTCCTTTAAAATTTATCAACCCTAAGTTAATGGAAAACTGACGCACTTCAACACCTACAAAATATCCGGAATCTGCATTCAAACCATACAAACTGGGATGTCTTCCCCCACTGGTTTCCAGCTTTCCATAGTCGTTAATGTAACCTTCCTCACACATTTCATCAATGAATTTTGTAACTGTAGGCACACTTAAATCCATCTCTCTTGCTAAATCAGTAATCGTAGAGCTTCCATTATAAATATAATGGGTAATGATTTTCTTCTTCATCACAGCCATCTTTGAGCCCTTTTCAATTTCTTTCAACAAATTCTCACCCATAATAAAATATTCCGTTAATGTCCACAAATATAGTTATTTTTTTATGAAATCAAATCACATTTAAAGAGAATTTTCAAAAATTATTTTAGAAGATGTAAGCTAATTATCATTTTTTGTAACAATTCCATTTTCCATATACATTTAAAGAACGTTTCTAAGTCGCTTATTTATCTTTCTATTTATTAAAAGAGCGATTATTAATAAATAAATTTAGTTTTCACTTGTTGTTTTCATAAATCATTTATATATTTGCACGCAACATGATTAAGTAATATAAAATATTCATTTCAAATAAATTAAAGGCTATGGAAAAGATTCACGGATTAATTGACGCACCTTTTACTCCCTTTTATGAGAACGGAGAAGTAAATTATGAACCGATTGAAGCCTATTGCCAACTATTGGTTAGAAACGGACTTCAAGGCGTATTTATCAATGGTTCTTCCGGAGAGGGCTATATGCTGACAGAAGACGAACGCATGAAACTGGCTGAACGTTGGATGGAAGTAGCACCCGAAGGATTCAAAGTCATTGTCCATGTAGGAAGCACTTGTGTAAAATCAAGCAAACGTCTGGCAGAACACGCTCAGAAAATCGGAGCATGGGGTATCGGAGCAATGGCACCTCCTTTCCCCAAAGTAGGACGCATTGAAGAATTGGTGAAATACTGCGAAGAAATAGCATGCGGCGCTCCTGCACTTCCTTTCTATTTTTATCATATCCCAGCTTTCAACGGAGCATTCCTCTCAATGGTAGCATTCTTGGAAGCCGTAGACGGTCGCATTCCTAATTTCGCCGGTATCAAATATACTTTCGAAAGCCTGTATGAATACAACCAATGCCGTTTATATAAAAATGGCAAATTTGACATGTTGCACGGCCAGGATGAAACGATCCTTCCTTGTCTGGCTATGGGCGGTGCACAGGGCGGTATCGGTGGAACAACCAACTATAACGGCAAAGAACTCACAGGTATTATCGAAGCATGGAAAGCCGGTGATCTGGAACTGGCACGCGAACGCCAGAATTTCGCACAGGAAGTTATCAATGTCATCTGTCACTATCGTGGAAACATCGTTGGCGGTAAACGCATCATGAAACTGATCGGGCTGGATTTAGGAAAGAACCGGACTCCGTTCCAGAACATGACAGATGAGGAAGAAGCTGCCATGAAAGCCGAACTGGAAGCAATCAATTTCTTCGAAAGATGTAACAAATAAACCTGAACCACGATGTTTTCAATAGACTATATAAAAGAATGGTCGGAATCATACAAAACAGATCTGACCACCAATATCATGCCGTTTTGGCTGAAATACGGGCTGGACAAGGTCAATGGAGGTATTTATACCTGCGTTGACCGAAACGGCAGCTTGATGGACACCACCAAATCAGTGTGGTTCCAAGGAAGATTTGCTTTTATCTGTTCCTATGCATATAATAATATAGAAAAGAACGAAGCATGGCTGGCGGCAGCTAAAAGTACAATAGACTTTATAGAAGCGCATTGTTTTGACTCTGACGGACGTATGTATTTCGAAGTGACTGCCGAAGGCACTCCCTTGCGCAAACGCCGTTATATTTTCTCGGAGTCATTCGCAGCCATCGCCATGTCGGAATATGCCATCGCATCCGGTGACCAGACGTATGCCGTAAAAGCATTAGACTTGTTCAAACGGATGCAGTATTTTATGGAAACACCAGGCATACTCCCTCCAAAATATCTGGATACTCTTCCTATGAAAGGACATTCCATCACAATGATCCTGATTAATGTAGCATCACGTATCCGTCAGGCCATTCAAGATGAAAGCTTCAACGGACAGATTGACGCTTCCATCGCCCAACTGCGCAAAGATTTCATGCATCCCGAATTCAAGGCGTTGCTTGAAACGGTAGGTCCCCATGGAGAATTCATCGACAGCAACATGGGCCGCACCATCAATCCGGGACATTGTATCGAGACAGCCTGGTTTCTGCTGGAAGAAGCCAAATACCGTAATTGGGACAAAGATATTACGGAATTGGCCCTCACTATCCTTGATTGGTCTTGGGAGTGGGGATGGGACAAAGAATTCGGAGGTATCATCAACTTCAAAGACTGCAAGAACCTTCCGCCACAGGATTATTCCCAAGACATGAAATTCTGGTGGCCTCAGACAGAGGCTATCATCGCTACTTTGTATGCATATTTAGCAACCGGAAATGAAAAATACCTTGACATGCACAAGCAAATCAGCGATTGGACATACACCCATTTCCCTGATAAAGAGTGTGGAGAATGGTTTGGATATCTCCATCGTGACGGCACGCCTGCACAAATGGCCAAGGGTAACCTGTTCAAAGGCCCGTTCCACATTCCAAGAATGATGATCAAGGGCTATACATTATGCGAGGAAATACTCGACAGCAAAAAATCACATTTATAAAGCCCTTTATCTATTAGCATGAAAAACAGTAAAATTTATCCTTGGGTTGTAGTAGGATTATTATGGGGTGTCGCCCTGTTGAATTACATGGACCGGCAAATGTTGTCCACAATGAGAGATGCCATGGCGGTGGATATCACCGAGCTTCAGTCAGCTGCCAATTTTGGGCGACTGATGGGAGTCTTTCTTTGGATATATGGCTGTATGAGCCCTATAGCCGGAATGGTGGGCGACCGCATGAACCGCAAATGGCTTATTGTTGGCAGTTTGTTTGTATGGTCGGCCGTCACTTATCTGATGGGAATCGCCGACACCTATAATGAAGTTTTTTTCCTTCGCGCCTTGATGGGAATCAGCGAAGCGCTCTATATTCCTGCCGGATTGTCACTGATCGCCGACTATCACTCCGATAAGTCACGTTCATTAGCCATCGGTATTCACATGACCGGGCTCTACACCGGGCAGGCCATCGGAGGTTTCGGCGCTACAGTAGCCGCTGCTTTTTCCTGGCATACAACCTTTCATTGGTTCGGCATCGCCGGCATCGCATACGCCGTAATTTTGATGCTTTTTCTACATGAAAAGAAGGATAGAATACAAATTGAACAAATAAATTCACCTTCCGGTAAAGAAAAAAGCAATTTATTGAAGGGATTATCATTACTTTTCAGTAATATTGCATTCTGGGTGATTCTGCTATATTTCGCAGCCCCCAGTTTACCGGGATGGGCAACCAAAAACTGGTTACCTACCTTGTTCGCCGAGAACCTGAATATACCGATGTCACAAGCCGGCCCCATGTCGACTATCACCATCGCGCTATCCTCGTTCATTGGCGTAATTATTGGTGGAACCTTATCCGATAAGTGGGTGCAAAGAAATATAAAAGGACGTGTGTACACGGGTGCCATCGGCTTGGGACTTACTATTCCATCCCTGCTTTTACTAGGGTTCGGACACAGTTTCGTAGCTGTTGTGGGAGCTGGATTATTATTCGGAATCGGTTATGGTATCTTCGATGCCAACAATATGCCGATTCTATGCCAGTTCGTATCATCCAAACACCGTGCTACCGCCTATGGTATCATGAATATGACAGGCGTGTTTGCGGGAGCAGCCATTACCGAAGTCTTGGGAAAGTGGACAGACGGAGGTAAGTTGGGACTGGGATTTGCCATGTTGGCTATTATTGTGCTTATCGCACTGGTAGTACAATTGACATTCCTCCGTCCCAAAACGGATAATATGGAATAACCCGTATAGTTAACTTAACACTTAAAACTTAAAAAAGAAAGAACCATGAGAGTAATTATTGAATCTGATTACCAAGCGCTGTCACAATGGGCGGCAAACTATGTAGCTAGTAAAATCAATGCGGCAAATCCGACTCCTGAAAAACCTTTTGTTTTAGGTTGTCCCACAGGATCTTCACCGCTAGGCATGTACAAAGCGCTGATAGAACTGAACAAGCAGGGAAAAGTATCTTTCCAGAATGTCGTTACTTTCAATATGGACGAATATGTAGGCTTGCCTGAAGATCATCCAGAAAGCTACCATACATTTATGTGGAAAAACTTTTTTAACCATATTGATATAAAGAAAGAAAATGTACATATCCTGAACGGAAATGCCGAAGACCTGGAAGCAGAATGCGCCAACTACGAAAAACAAATAGCCGAAATCGGAGGCATCGACCTGTTTATGGGAGGTATCGGTCCCGACGGACATATCGCATTCAACGAGCCGGGCTCATCTTTGTCTTCACGCACACGTATCAAAACACTGACTACAGACACAATCATTGCAAACTCACGTTTCTTTGACAATGACGTGAACAAAGTACCTAAAACTGCGTTAACAGTAGGTGTAGGGACTGTCCTTTCAGCCAAAGAAGTTCTGATTATCTGCAACGGGCACAACAAAGCACGTGCTTTGCAACATGCCGTTGAAGGTGGTATTACACAAATGTGGACTATCAGCGCATTACAAATGCACCAGCATGGCATCATTGTTTGTGACGAAGCCGCTACAGACGAACTGAAAGTCGGTACCTACAAATATTTCAAAGATATCGAAAAAGCTAATTTGTAATTTATGAGAACAAACTTAAGTTCGCAGATTTCTCTGAACAGAGTATCTCCGAAATATTATAAACCCGAAAATGCGGTGGAACGTTCTGTCTTGACCCGCTGCGAAAAAGTGCCTACCGACATCTATGAAACGATGGAGGAAGGCGTGCAGCACATTGCCAACGAAATTACGGCAAAAATTCAGGAACGTCAGCGCGAAGGAAAGTTCTGCGTGATTGGGGCTGGAACCGGTGCTTCATTACGGCCGCTTTATGCCGAACTGGTCCGTAAACATAAAGATGAAGGACTAAGTTTCCGTAACGTAGTAATTTTCAATTTATATGAATATTACCCTTTGGCTTCCGAAGGGGCTGGAAGCAGTTTCTCACAGCTGAACGACTTATTCCTAAGCCAAATCGACATCGATAAACAAAATGTATTCACCATCGACGGAACGATTCCGCAGGAAGCTGTCATCGAATACTGTCGCCTGTACGAACAACGTATCCAGACTTTTGGCGGTATAGACATCGTATTAATGGGCATTGGTCGTGAAGGCAATATTGCCATGAACGAGCCGGGATCAAGCTTGAGCTCCCCTACCCGACTGATTTTGATTGACTCAACCTCGCGTGCTGAAGCTGCACACAACTTGGGAGTGGACAATCTCCCTCCCTGTTCCATCACGATGGGTGTGGCAACTATTATGGCTGCCCGCAAAATCTATTTGCTGGCATGGGGAGATGACAAAGCCGATATCATCAAGAAAGCGGTGGAAGACAAAGTGAGCGACACTCTGCCCGCTTCTTATCTGCAAATGCATAACAATGCAAATGTCTGCATAGATCTGGCAGCGGCTTCTCACCTTACCCGTATCCAACGTCCGTGGCTGGTAACCAATTGCGAATGGAACGACAAATTGATTCGCAGCGCTATTGTATGGTTGTGTATGCGTGTCAAAAAACCGATTCTGAAACTGACCAACAAAGATTACAATGAAAACGGACTGAGCGAACTGCTGGCACTCTACGGTTCTGCTTACAACGTAAATATCAAAATATTCAATGACTTGCAGCACACCATCACCGGATGGCCCGGCGGCAAGCCCAATGCAGATGACACCTATCGCCCCGAACGGGCAAAACCATTCCCGAAACGCGTGGTAGTCTTCTCTCCGCACCCGGATGATGACGTAATCTCAATGGGTGGAACTTTACGGCGTTTGGTTCAGCAAGGTCACGAAGTACACGTAGCATACGAAACTTCCGGAAACATTGCCGTAGGCGATGAAGAAGTAGTACGTTTCATGCACTTCATCAACGGTTTCAACCAACTTTTTGATGAAAACTCCAACGAAACCATCAAAAACAAATACGCTGAAATCAAGAAATTCCTTGCCGCCAAGAAAGAAGGCGATATGGACAGCCGCGATATCCTGACCATTAAAGGACTGATCCGTCGTGGCGAAGCCCGTACTGCAAGTACTTACAATCAAATTCCATTGAACCGTGTCCACTTCCTCGACTTGCCGTTCTATGAAACAGGAAAAATCGAGAAGAACCCTATCAGTGAAGCCGATGTGGAAATCGTTTTACAGTTACTACGTGACGTAAAACCCCACCAAATTTATGTGGCCGGTGACCTTGCCGACCCGCACGGAACCCATCGTGTCTGCACAGACGCAGTGCTTGCCGCTATCGACATCGAAAAAGAAGCCGGTGCCGAATGGTTGAAAGATTGCCGCATCTGGATGTATCGTGGCGCATGGGCGGAATGGGAAATTGAAAACATTGAAATGGCCGTACCGTTCAGTCCGGAAGAATTGCGTGCTAAACGTAACTCCATCTTAAAGCATCAGTCTCAGATGGAAAGCGCACCGTTCCTGGGCAACGACGAACGTCTGTTCTGGCAAAGAAGTGAAGACCGCAACCGGGGTACCGCTGCTTTGTATGACCAACTTGGTTTGGCATGTTATGAAGCAATGGAGGCCTTCGTGGAATACGTACCCCTATAATTTAAGAAACAACCTAACCTAATTTTATACTAACCTTTAACCAAAAAACCGAAAATCCCCGACGGATGTGATATCCCTCGGGGATTATTTTTAGATTTCCATTTATTGCAAATGATATCCCATAGTCATCCTCACCACAGCTACCTGCTTCGAACAACACACCCCAAACTACATCTCATAATTCATTAATCCCATAGCCAAACAAAGCAAAATCCCCCAGACAAGGATCTTCGGGAAAAACCTCAGCCAAAGCCGCAGTAATAGTTCTTGCGTTATTCAGCGTATAAGATTTACTTCGGGTCAGCCCCAATCTGAAAGCCATCTCACTGACATGTGTATCCAAAGGGATAATCAACTCACATGGAGAGAAATTCCTCCAGATTCCAAAATCCACTTCCGAATCGCGACGGATCATCCAGCGCAGAAACATATTCAATTTCTTTTGCGGCGCCTTATCCGACACTCCAAACAAACGACAAAGACGTTGCATCGGAGTTCCATCCGTTTCGCAAAGAAGAGCATTCTCCATACTCTCATACCTATCATATATAGTATACAGCCAATGAAACAATTGTGCCATTCTATTTTTTGAAACCGTCCGATAGAACGACTCCTCACCACAGAAATCAGTTTTCCAGTTCCCGGACAACACATACTGCAAAGGCTGCCGGTCCATTATGGAATCCAGCCGTTCTGCCGCCTTCAGTATTTGAGGGCGGGCTCCGAAACTAAGAAAAGCAGTCAGAAAAGCACTGATTTCAATATCCGCTTTGAAATGATAGCGATGCGGGAACTGTACCGGATCAGAAGAAATAAAATCAGAGTTATGATACCGGTCAGCATATTTCCGCAAAAAATCAGCCACCGCCATCCGGCTCTCATGAGTTTGCCGTTCTGTAATATAAGACATGAATCGCTCTTGTTCGTTCTTTCGGGTCATAAATAAAACGTTTATGATTTGTACACAAAGGTATATTAAAATAAAATAGATTGCATTTTCAGAAATCAAATTCCATCCTTAATCCTCAACCTGCCTTTTCTATATTCTTTAGGTGAAATCCCCACATATTGCTTAAAATACTTTCCAAAGAAAGACTGCGTAGGGAAATTCAATTGGTCTGCAATCTCCTTGATACTCAGATCCGATCCTTCAAGCAACTGTTTTGCCTCGGTAATCACCATTTGCACAATCCATTGCAAAGCACTATTTCCCGACTTCTCTTTAATGATGGTGGAAAAATAACGTGGAGTAATATGCTGCATCCTCGCATAATAAGCAACATCACGCTCCTTTCTATACAAACGGAAAAGAGCCAGCATGAAATTCTGAAAAATCACATCCTTCTTGTTCTGCGGCAAAGGCTGCATGGGTTGGTTGGCAAAATACATATTCAATATCTCATAGCAAAAAGTCTGCCCCATTGACTTGATCAGTTCCAAAGTCAGGCGTTGTTGCTGCAAATTCACCTCTTGCACATCCTCCGCCTCTATCCTCTCCCGCAAATTATCCAACAGATACTCCAAATGAGCACGTTGCTTATCCGAAAGTGATATACAAGGATGCTTCCGCATAAAAAGCTGGTTTTCCACATTGATCACCCTATTGACGATAGGAATGATATAATCTAAATCCACTTCAACCATAACCCCTTCCGCATCCTCACTCTTATGAAGCAGATGCACCAAGGTAGAAGCCATGTAAATATACACATCACCGGGATTTATCTGAAAATGCTTATCTTCCAGTGAAACCTCCACATTTCCTTTCCGGCAAAAGAAAAGGCCACATTTATTAAATGTCGAAATAATCTGTCCGTCTTTAAAAGTATGCGGATCACTGCTTGAAAGCAATGTAAACTGAAAAGGCATTTGTCGTCTGAACATCAATCTATGTCTTTTATTAATTCACTGCAAAATAAATACAAATCGCAAACTTTTAAGCTATATATCCACAAGAAAATATACAAATCGGACAATTTATCATTCATATCAACCTTTTCTATCCTCTTGCTTCGAGATAACTTTGCACCAGAAAACTAATTGCACGAAAATCATAGTAGTATGAAACGAATTTATCTTATTCTAACAGGTATTTCCTTGATCTTACTAAGTTCCTGCGCACAACGTGCCCGGGAAGCCAAAGGTCATCAGACAGTAAAAATAGACACAGTTGTTTCTGCCGACAAACAAACGTTCCTGCAATTTCCGGGAAAGGTAAAAGCCGCACAAGATATCAGCCTTGCCTTCCGGGTAAGCGGAACCATCAGCAAAATACATGTCAAAGACGGCGCCCGTGTACAAGAAGGACAATTACTGGCCGAACTGGACCCCACCGACTATCAAGTACAACTGGATGCTACTGAAGCAGAATACCAGCAAATAAAAGCGGAAGCAGAAAGGGTCATGGCTCTTTACAAAGACAACGGAACCACCCCCAACGCCAATGACAAAGCCGTATACGGGCTCAAGCAAATCACCGCCAAGTACAAACACCATAAAGATCAGTTGGCTTACACCCAGCTCTATGCTCCTTTCAACGGGTATGTCCAGAAACGCCTGTTCGAAGCTCACGAAACCATCGGAGCCGGAATGCCCGTCATTGCCATGATCAGCGGCGGAACCCCCGAAGTGGAAATAAATCTGCCTGCGGCCGAATATATCCGCCGGGAGCAGTTCGACAATTATCACTGCACATTTGATATCTATCCGGGCGAAACCTACCCGCTGAAACTAATCAGTGTCACCCCGAAAGCCAACGCAAACCAACTATACACCATGCGCCTGCAAGTAGTACCCGGCACACGGGCTATCCCTTCTCCCGGCATGAACACCATGGTAACCATCCTTTGCCGTACAGAGCAGGAGAATACTCTTTCTGTCCCTACCGGCGCCATCCTGCAAAAAGAAGGCAAAGCGTATGTGTTCGTCTTTCATCCATCCAGCAATACCGTACACAGACAGGAAGTATCCATACTGCGTTTGTTGAACAACGGACACAGTCTCATCACTTCCAGACAACTGCAACCGGGAGAGCAGATTGTATCCTCGGGCGTACACCACATTGAGGATGGAGAAATTGTAAAACCTTTGTCACCGGTCACTAACACAAATATAGGAGGATTATTATAATGGACATCAGTAAATGGGCATTCCGGAACAGGAATCTGATTTATTTCCTGATAGCGGTTCTGCTACTCGGCGGAGCCTACTCCTGCTATCAGATGAGCAAATTGGAAGACCCCGAAATAAAAGTGAAGCTTGCCATGGTGGTCACCACCTATCCGGGTGCTTCCGCGCACCAGGTAGAACTGGAAGTAACGGATGTGCTTGAAAAGAACATCCGCACCATGGGCAACATTGACAATATAGAAAGTTATTCATACAACGACCTGTCCCTGATACAGATAGAACTGCTGAGCACCGTGCCGGACGATGACGTGGAACAATGCTGGGACATGCTGCGCCGCAAAGTAAGCGACGCCCGCGCCCTATTGCCCGAAGGAGCCACCACCCCGATAGTCAAAGATGACTTCGGAAATGTATATGGCATGTTCTATGCCCTGACAGGTGACGGACTGTCCGACCGTGAACTGTCCGACTATGCCGAACTGGTAAAACGGGAAGTGAACGAACTGGAAGGGGTAGACCGTGTGGAACTCTACGGCAAACGTTCCGAATGCATCAATATCTCCCTGTTGCAAGACCGTATGGCAAACCTCGGTGTTAAACCTGCAGAAGTACTGGCAACCTTGAACGGCCAGAACAAAACCACCTATACAGGATATTATGAAAATGGTGAAAACCGTATCCGCGTCACAGTAAACGACAAATTCAAAACCGTAGAAGATATCGGAAAAATGCTGATTCAAGGACACGATGACGACCAGCTTCGCCTGAGTGACATCGCCCGTATAGAGAAAGCCTACGAGGACCCCACACGCAATGAAATGTTCTATGACCATGAACGCGCTCTCGGTATACTCATCGCTGCCTCCAGTGGTTCGGACATTATAAAAGTAGGCCATGCCGTAGAAAGCAAGTTGGAAGAACTCAAAGCCGAACGTCTGCCCGCAGGAGTGGAATGCCACAAAATCTTCTATCAGCCCGAACGGGTAGGCAGCTCTTTGGGAACCTTTGTCATCAACCTGATAGAATCCGTCATCATCGTAGTACTGATACTGATGATAGCAATGGGGTTCAAGAGCGGCCTTATCATAGGTATCAGCCTGGTCATCACCGTATTCGGTTCTTTTCTGTTCCTTTATTCGGCAGGCGGAACCATGCAGCGCGTATCATTGGCTGCTTTTGTACTGGCAATGGGCATGTTGGTAGACAACGCCATCGTCATCATAGACGGCATACTGGTAGACTTGAAGGCCGGCAAAAACCGGATGGAAGCCATGACCGCCATCGGAAGACAGACAGCCATGCCTCTTCTGGGCGCGACACTGATAGCCATTATCGCTTTTCTACCCATCTACATGTCCCCCGACACCGCAGGCGTCTACACGCGCGACCTTTTCATCGTACTTGCCGTTTCCCTGTTACTGAGCTGGATATTGGCACTGATCCATGTACCACTGATGGCCGACCGCCGGCTGCATCCTGCCATAGATACTGACAGTACCGGAAAGCGAGTATACAAAGGTAAAATCTATGCCACCCTCCGTTCGGCACTGCGGTTCGGTCTGGCCCACCGGTGGAGTTTTGTATTTGCCATGACCGGTCTGTTGCTGCTTTCCGTTTTCGGCTACCAATATATGCGTCAGGGCTTTTTCCCCGACATGGTTTACGACCAGCTTTATATGGAATACAAACTTCCGGAAGGGAATAACTATACACGTGTGGTTCGAGATTTGGAAGAAATAGAAACCTATCTGAAAGGACGGGAGGAAATAACCCACGTCACCACCTCCATAGGCGGTACGCCCGGACGCTATAATCTGGTACGGAGCATTGCCAACCCCTCACTTTCGTACGGCGAACTGATTATCGACTTCACCTCACCGGAAACCTTGGTAGAACATATAGACGAAATCCAAGCTTACCTCTCCCAAGCCTATCCGGACGCATACATCAAATTGAAAAGATATAATCTGATGTTCAAGAAATATCCCATAGAGGCGCAATTTCTGGGTCCCGATCCTGCCATCCTGCACCAACTGGCCGACAGCGCCCGCGCCATCATGGAAAGGACTCCGGAAGTCTGCCTCATCACCACCGACTGGGAACCTCAAGTACCCGTACTGACCATCGAATACGACCAGCCGTCCGCCCGTGCCCTCGGCCTGAGCCGTAATGATGTCAGCCTTTCCCTGCTCACAGCCACCGGAGGCATTCCTATCGGCTCTTTCTACGAAGGTATCCACAAAAACAACATCTACCTGAAATGCCTCGACGAGAAAGGAGAACCGATAGAGGACCTGAGCAACGCACAAGTCTTCTCGTCTCTGCCTTCCTTGAACGGACTGTTGAACGAGGAAACCATGGTGAAGCTGAAAGCCGGCACACTTTCGAAAGAAGATTTGGTGGAAAGCATCATGGGAAGCACACCGCTGAAACAAATCAGCAAAGAGATTGATATCCGGTGGGAAGATCCGGTAGTTCCCCGTTACAACGGGCAGAGAAGCCAGCGGGCACAATGTTCGCCCGCACCCGGCATTGAAACGGAAAAAGCACGTCTTGCCATCGCGGAACAGATAGAAAACATACCATTACCCGAAGGTTATTCACTGGTATGGCAAGGAGAAAAGATAGCCAGCGACCAGTCCATGAAGTACCTGTTCCAAAATTTCCCGTTAGCCATCATTCTGATGATTGCCATCCTCATCATGCTGTTCAAAGATTATCGCAAACCCATCATCATCTTCTGCTGTATTCCGATGATATTTGTAGGGGTGGTAGTGGTCATGCTGCTCACAGGAAAAGTCTTCAATTTCGTGGCTATTGTAGGCACATTGGGATTGATCGGCATGCTGATTAAAAACGGTATTGTGCTGATGGATGAAATCACCCTTCAGATCAATGAAGGAGTAGAACCGATCACCGCACTGATAGACAGTTCCCAAAGCCGTCTCCGCCCGGTCATGATGGCCTCGCTGACAACGATTCTGGGTATGATTCCCTTGCTGTCCGATGCCATGTTCGGTTCCTTGGCGGCAGCTATCATGGGTGGATTGCTGTGCAGCACACTGATCACGCTGCTCTTTATCCCTATATTATATGCCTTGTTCTTCAAGATAAAAAACAATTGATTCATTTCACTGACATACAAAACCGAGAATAAATGAAAAAGACAATGATACTCCCCCTCTGCTGTCTGCTGTGGCATCTTGCCACCCCCGCATGGGCACAGGAAACACTGAGTCTGAAAGAGTGCCGCGAAATGGCATTAAAATACAACAAGGAAATGGCGGCTTCCGTGAAACAGACGGAAAGTGCCCGTTATACTGCCAAGAGTTACAAAGGGAACTTCTTCCCCAACTTCACCGTCAGCGGAACAGGACTTTACAGTAATGCCGACGGTAGTTACGGCATAGCCGGAGGCAACCTGCCCGTCTTTCTGCCCGATGGAACAGGACAGTTCAATCCGGGACAACCCGCAGGCTTTGCCTACTTCCCCGGCATTAACCTGGACTATAAAATAGGATGGGTCTATATGGGCGGTGTGCAAATGGAACAGCCCCTCTACATGGGCGGTAAAATCCGTGCCGCCTACAAAATGTCCTTGCTGGGCAAAGAAATGGCACAAATGAATGAAAATCTGACCGCAACAGAAGTCATTCAGAAAACAGATCAGGCATACGCTCTGGTAGTAAAAGCAAAGGAGATGAAAACAGTAGCCGATGCATACCACGCTGTATTGACGGAACTAAAAAATAACGTAGAGAGTGCTTACAAACATGGACTTAAACCTCAGAATGATGTATTGAAAGTACAAGTAAAGCTGAATGAAAGCGAGCTAGGTATCCGAAAAGCCGAGAATGCTCTCCGCCTGGCTACCATGAACCTCTGCCACCTGATAGGGAAACCACTGACCACACAAGTTCATGTTTCCGGAGATTTCCCGGAGATAGAGAAAGACCTGGAAGTACAGGTACTGGATATCACCCGCCGTCCGGAATACGGAATACTGGACAAACAAGTGGCGATAGCCCGCCAGCAGGTGAAACTGAACCGCAGTGAACTGCTTCCCAAAGTAGGGATCAAAGGCTCATACGACTATGTACATGGTTTGGAACTGAACAACAAGAATTTCCTGGACGACGCCAGTTTCTCTGTCCTTCTGAATGTAAGCATCCCCTTGTTCCATTTCGGAGAACGCAGCAACAAAGTACGTGCAGCCAAAGCCAAACTGGAACAGACCCGCCTTCAACAGCAAAACCTGAACGAGCAAATGTTACTGGAACTGACCCAAGCCGCCAACAATCTGGACGAAGCAAAGCTGGAAAGCGAACTTGCCGACCGTTCCCTGCAACAGGCGGAAGAGAACAGGCGTGTCAGCAAAAGCCAGTACGAAGTAGGTCTGGAAACACTCTCCGACCATTTGGAAGCCCAAGCGTTATGGCAACAGGCTTACGAAACGAAAGTTGACGCCCGTTTCCAACTTTATCTGAACTACGTGGCCTATCTGAAAGCGGCGGGGACCTTGCATGACAAGCTGTAAGTCTCTTGTTCCGGATTCAGATTGAGTACAAATACAAGCAATCCCTCCTTCTCCGGAGTTTTATAAATGTTGCTGCCACTGCTACCACCCACTCTACTGGAACCACCATGAACAAGGCGTTTCAACGGGTGGTGGTAGCACATTTTTTTATGGGTAAAAAGTGCTGCCACCACCACTTTCCCTCTCTTTTTATTCCCAAACGGATAAAAAAGGGGCTATACTTCGGCTATACCTTCCTGCTTGCGCAGCACATACACCGCATGAGAATGCTTTCCTTCTTTGTCCAATCTCTTCTCCTCATACCAAGCCTTCAGCTCGTAGGCCGCCGTAGTGCGCGCCACCCCCAACCATTCCGAATAGGCCAGACGTGTAATGGAACCGTGTTCTTTCAGATAAGCCTCCAGCAACGTCCAACGCTCCTCCTTGCTACGCTTTTTCACCGTAGGCAAGAAGCCGAACTCGGCACGGAGGATGTCTGTTTCCTGCCGCACCCGCTTCACCAGTTCCGGCACCGGACGGAAGTTCACCTTCTTTATCCTCACGGATGCCGCACGTATCTCCTTCCGGTCTGTCACCTCACGCGAGGACAAGGCAAGAGAAAACGTACCCAGGCCGTCCAGCCGCACATTTTTTCCTTGCCGCAAATGGGATACAACCATATCGGCCACCTCCTGTAGCACTCCCACCACACAGCCCGCCGAATATGCGCTATGCTTGGACAACTCCTTCACTATGTGATCGGTAGTAATCGTTTCCTTCACCACTACCGCCGGATAAAGCACCGGTTTGCCGTCCTTTTCCTTGAAAGGGTTGGCCTTGAAATCATATTTTATATCCATCATTAAAAGATTTGATCTGTATCCGCAAGCCCTTTCTGCTCTATGGTTAAGGGTTCTCTTCCTTTTGTATTCTATCTCCATAAGCTTTGGACTTGACTCCAAAGGCTATGGAGTTATCTCCAAAGGTTATGGAGTCAACTCCGCAACCTATGGAGATAGAACACATCTGGACAAAGATACTTAATCTTTAGGGGAAAAAGGCTTAATATAAAGGAAAAGATGGATTAAGGAGAAAAATAATCAGGTAGTCGACCCTTTCTTAAAAAACTAAATGAATAAACAAAAGGATACGCGATATACAGGGAGATACCCTGATAAAAAGATTGGGTATCTGCGGAGAACAACGGTTTCATTGTATTCTGCGGACAGACAGAACGGTTTATAACCAAACATCAAAGGAAATATATTTGATGCAAAAGAAAGAATATCATTTTTTTATCCTATTTTTGTGTTGGCAACAAACTAATACCATAATACACAGACTGATGAAAACCACTATTTTACTTGGCTTATTATTGACCCTTACGGTTTCATGCAAACACCGTTCCAACCCCGTAACTACCGAAGAAAACTTCCACACCCAAGAAGCCAACCGTCTGGTAGCAGAAGCGAGGAACCTATGGTTGCCTCCTTTAGACAGCACTTTCTTCTTTAATGACAGTGAACATATATCTATAAACGACAAGGAAATATGGGCCAAACTTGACAGCGCATTAGCCATTGACCCTACCAATATAAAAGTATATGTGGGAAGAATCAGTTATTTATCAGCCTGCAAAAAGTACCATGAGATTCTGTCTGTACTCCGGCAAGCTGAAAAACAATCCACCCTCAATGCCGACTTATGGTCAATGAAAGCGATGTTTGAAGATTATTTCGGAGACAGCCTTACCGCCCAAAAAAATTATCGGTCTGCCGATTCCGCCTATGCCATCCTCATAAAAGAATATGCTACAGACAGTCTCAGGTATGCCGGTTCCCGCATCAACCGCGCACTGAACATGGCATTGATGACTGATAATATTGCGATTCTTGAAGAAGAGGTGGAACTCACTAAAAAGATATTTCCCAAGACATGGAAAGGACTGGACAGTAGTTTTTACGGGAAAAATAAAAAAGACTTTTTCGACAAATGCTTTAACGTCCGCAAAAAGTAATCCAGCCTGCTACATCAAGAAAATTACAAATCATTGCATTTGAAAGAACAGACCTGTAATACCTACTTTCAATACAAAGACTTTTATAGCATAAAGGTGTAACTTTCTCTTCTTTTCACCGACTAACCTAATAAAAACACCTTTGAAAGCTGATGAGTATAGAACAGGAATTTGCCGACAAGCTAGTGCAATACAAGCACATCATTTACAAGGTATGCTTCATGTATGCAGACAACAAGGACGATGTGAACGACCTTTTTCAAGAGTCTGTATTCAATATATGGAAGTCATACAAAAACTTCCGGGGGGAAAGTTCGTTTGTCACATGGGTTTACCGCATATCCCTGAACACGTGTATCTCGGACTTCCGAAAGAAAAAGAAGTATGACTATGTACCTTTGGAACAGCAGGTAGATATTCTGGAAGATTGTGAACACAACGAACTGCTGAAAGAAATGTATTCACTCATCAAACGACTGAACAAGGTGGACCGTATGTTTATCCTGCTCTGGCTGGACGAGAAATCATACGATGAAATAGCCGAAATCACCGGAACGAACCGCAATAATGTCGCGATAAAACTGCACCGTATAAAAGAGAAATTAAAAAATATGTCGAACTTGTAATCATACAATTATATGGAACTTGAAGAATTGCAAAAAGCATGGAAAGAGTTGAATGAACGGGTCAGCCAGAATGAACTGGTTCATCAGCAACAGATTATAGAGATGTTGTCACGGCAAAAAGAAAGTTGCCTGCAAAGAATGCTGAGGATGGACAAAATAGCTTCTATATTTATGTTAGGAGTAACGATTCTAATGTTCGTTGATTTTATTCATTTGAACGGTAAATTAGTGTTTTGGCCGGCAATATTCGGACTTCTGCTATATGCTCTTACAATCAACTTTGCAGGAGTTATTTTATTGACTAAAATAAAAAAAGAAACAAACCTTGAAATGCAAATAAAGAATATACTCCGATATAAAATGCTTATCAATTGGAGTTATATCATCGGATATTTGCTGGTAACTCCTTTTATATGCATATTCCTTTACACCTACCGCCACCTGTGGTGGCTCATGATAACAATGTTTGGTTTAATCTTAGCAGGTGTACTGACAGACTACTTCCTCTTCCATCATGTATCGGACAGAATTAAAGAATTGACACGCGTCAATAAAGAGTTGATGGAACTGAAAAAGAAGCATAAAGAATAAATTTTCACTCTACAGTGAGGGTACTTAGCCGGATATTTTATTCCTTTGTACCCTCAATCAGAATAAAAAGCACTTTATGTTTCAACTGTATCTGCTGCTTCGTCTGAAAAATTTTGGAAGAATAGTTATAGAATTGGGTATCTTCAGAATAGTCTTCCTTACCATCTTAACGGTGGCTGCCATCATGATATTGTTCTTGGCAGAAAACCGTTTCGCTATTCCTGTGGTATGCGTTCTCTTATTAGCCGGTTATCATAATGTCCGGAAAGACAAAGAGTTTTTACGCACTTTAACACCTCATCTTTCTGTGTTCTTGATAAAAGAATACACCTTGATCGCATTACCTTTTGCCGGAATAGAAATAATAAAAGGACAATTTACCGACGCTATCGGCTTATGGCTGTTCGCCGCCTTATTACCTTGCCTGAAAAAAATAAAACTGAAACACAAACCTGTCCGTCTTCCTTTTCTTTACAAAGGAAGTTATGAATATATACGAATATTCCGCCAATCTTTCTGGGTCTATATCCTACTCTTTCTTTTTGCAACCGCAGGAACCGTACACGGAAATATAAAAATAAACAAAGTATGTCTCATACTATGGGGATTGGTACAGGCATCAGGCTATCTGCAAACAATGGACAACAGATATCTTCTTCATTTCAAAAATTTCAAGACTTTATGCCTTTTCCAACTAAAAAGCATAGCATGGAATGTTTTCATCACCTCCATTCCTTTCAGCTTAGCGCTTATAGCGTCTACCTATGACCAAGATGAAATCCTCTTTTTCTTATCTTATTATACTGCCACCTTAATTTATGCCATTGGTATCGGTATGTTGCGCCATATCATCCCATCCCCCCTATTGCTGTTTATTGTGCAATTAAGTATATTAATGCCTTTTTATTTAGGCTCTCTTTTTGTTCCAATTATTTTAATACCCGGCATAGCACTTACAGCATTGCTGACCTGCCATGCGCACAAACGCTTAAAAAGATTATTATGATAGAAGTGAATGATTTACATAAAAGTTTCGGTAAGGTCAAAGTATTAAACGGCATTCATTTGGAGTATCACCCTGGAAAAATATATGGCTTGGTGGGCGAGAATGGAGCCGGAAAGACTACTTTATTCAATTGTATAATGGGAATCTATGATTATACCGGAAGCATAACCAAAAGCAAAACTTTAAAAACAGGTTATCTGTCTGCATCCAACTTCTTTTATTCCCAAATCACGGGTCTTGAACACTTGGAATTCTGTATGAAGGCCAAAGGTCTGCCGGTCAATACACCCACCATTCAACATTTAAATGAAATTTTCCAACTGCCCCTTGACAGGTATGCTGCCGAATATTCTACCGGAATGAAAAAGAAACTGGGATTTATGGCATTATTGTTGCAAGACAATGATGTATTTATTCTTGACGAGCCGTTCAATGGAGTGGACTTGAAGGGATGTATTCTGATGAAAAGACTCATCCGGCAACTGAAAGCAAAAGAAAAGACGGTGATAATTTCCTCACATCTCATTGCCTCGCTAAGGGAAATATGTGATATTATCCACTATCTGAACGAAGGGGGTATTTACAAAGAATACCATGAAGAAACAACAGAAGAGATAGAAGAGGATATATTATGCAATACTAAAAAGATACAGCCCACCTCATACTTTCAGTAACACACAGCACTGTCCTTACCTGAAAACTACACGTTTGACTCCATCCCAATCCTTTTTCACCACTGATATTGCACAGATACCATAAATTCACGGGGACGAAGTTTTATCCAAGAAGTATAACTCTGCACGGCAGAATAAAGAGTATAACGATATTGTTCCTTATTAAACAGATTTATAGCAGAAGCGGCAAACCTCCATTTTCCGGCTTTATGTATCAATGAAACATCTGCAAGCCAAGTATTCAGATGCTGGTTCTTACTTAAATCATTATAAAAATGCTCTCCGGATAAACAAAACTCCGTATCATGAAATTCCAAACTGAGAGTCAGCCGTTGAGCCACCTCCCATAAAGGATCCAAACGAGTATCCTCTCCTATTCCGCCTCCCACACAACTGACCGTCGCTTTGTATTCAGCCTCAAAAAATACAGAAGGAGCCCACACAATTTTAGGTTCGACGCACAAATAGTCATACCTGTAATCCTGAACGATGCCTTCATTCAGTTGTTTCCCCTCGTTGCGTGCTAAAGTCAATTCCAAAGAAGTCTTCAAATTCCAGTCATAGATCCCTTTCGACCCTATGGTATTCAAGGTGTAACTATGAGAGGAATGATTTCTTTCCACAGACGAAAGATAGAAATTACCGTCCTTATAGTTACGTTCTGTTATCAGATTATAACGATTGTGGGAATAGGAAGCTGATAAAGTCCAGAAAAACTCCTTGATAGTATTTTTGTATTCCAGATAGCAGGTATAAAGTTGCCGTACCGTTACAGGAACTTTTCCTGTATGCTTCACCACAGTCCGGTAATCTTCACGATACCGAAAGGGGTAGATATCCTTCAATCCTCCTTCACTCTCATCCAAGCTTCCTAGTAAGGACATTTTCCAACGGGGAGTAAATTTATAACGGAAACAAAAGAATGGGGAGACACAAAAACGGCTATAAGATTGCTTTGGCAGATGACTCCACCGGACAGTAGTGGCGGCAGTGAACAAAAAATCATTTCTCTCCCATTCGATACGGGGAACGGTATAGAAAGAATAGCTATGGGCTGAGTAAGCATTCTCCTGTTTCACCGAAGAAAGTTCGCCACAGAAACCACCTGTAAGCTGATAATTCACTCCATTTATTTTCCTCATCCCATAAAGGGCATTATCCGTGTAGGCATTGCCGGTGTTCATTTCTTCATATTCCGCAAGGATAGACTCATGTGTCTGTCCGATGACAGTTCGATATGTGTTTTCGCTGATGTTATCGGACGAACTCAATTCGTTCCTATGGTAGATACAGTTGGCAATCAGCATGTTATCAGCAAATAAAATGGGCAAGTTGCGGTGAGCCACTGTCAGTGAAGCGGGGCAATGGGTGTAGCGGATATACGACCGGATTCCCCAAGTGTATTTTTCTTTGGTGTAAAGTTGGTTGAAATAATTCTTCAATTCCCATTGTGAGTTCTTTATCTTTTGAAAAATAGCATTATCACCCGTTATATCCGAAACTCCTGATTTCCATGTTCCTGCAAACGAAAAATTTTCACGAGTGTACCGGCTTACAGTATTATCTTCATAATTCACTTCAGCATTCAGACAATCGGTTTTTAAACGGTCATGCCGATTGGTAGCCGTATGCACCGTATCTTGTGCAAAATAATAGATTTCCTCACTTCCATATTGCCGGGTTGTACGGTCATGGATATACCCTAACTGAAATCGTAATTGCTTTTCTTCATCCAATCGGTACAAGCGGTTGGCAGAGGCTGTATGCGTTTCATTGAATAACAGCCTTTTTTGCGACAAGGGCATGGCCGGTTCGGGTAAAGGAAGAAAAATGGGAAGATTGCTGTCCGTCACCCGGTCAAAGCTATTGCCGGATGCCAGTTTCTGTTGGTCGGAAAACAGATTCCGGCCTGTATTATTTGCCTTGTAAGTATAGACAGTCTGCCGGTTACGACTCAATTGCAATGCATTGAACGAAGCGTCGTAAAGTGCTTTCTCTCCATAACCTCCCCCTGCCATAACGGTATAAATCCATTTGGAACGGACTTCAGGTTTCAGTTTCAAATTCAAGGCTACGTCATCCGTAAAGGTCTTGCCACGCAAGGACTTAATAGGTTGGTGCCCTTCAATGATCTCCGCTGCCTGTACGGCATCCGCTTTCAGATTATTATTTATTTGATTATAACGCCCGCCACTCACGTCCATTCCCTCCACATAAAGATTACTGATCGCTTTTCCATTATATTTTATAGTTCCGTTCTCTTCCACATTGATGCCGGGAAGTTTTTTCAACACATCGCTAACATTCCGGTCTTTGGAAGATGCAAAACGGGTGAGATCATATTTCAAGGTATCCTGTCGTCCCCATACGCGCCCCGAACGAATCTGTACTTCTTTCAGCATGATAGCTTCCTGCTCCAGTTCGATAGTTAGCGGACGACCGGCAAGTACCGGTACGGTCTTTTTCCTGTACCCCATATAAAACACCGTTATTGTCCTGTCTTTCAAGGATGAAGAGGAAAGTTGAAAACGTCCGTCAACATCTGTCAAAGTATAGTTGATGATATTGCCATCCCCTTCCTGTTGCAAAGTGACGGTAGCAGATTCCAAAGGCTGACGGGTAACTTTGTCCGTTACCCGTCCCTCTATCGTGTTTTGTGCGTTTGTTTGAATATGAAACAAAAAGCTCAACAAAGAGAGAATGATTGCTGTTTTCATCCTGTTATTTTTCAGATAATTCTATCGGATTATAAGGTAACTCAAAGTTTTTCAATGCATTACCTTGCTCATCTTTTACCGTCAATTTTACATTGGGGGCTGTAGAAGTAATAAAGCCTACCGGGTCCTTGGCATAACGCTCATATACCTTATTCAAATCTATACGACTGATGGATTCAGAACCTTTACCATTGAAAAGAAGCGGCTTCGGTCCATCAGATTGCTCGACACCTGTACATTCAAATGAGTAATGTCCCCGGGCATCTTCAGCCTTTATAATGAAACCGGGTAATCCACAAAGTTTCCAAGGCCCTTCACTTACAGGAATTTCCATCGTAAACCATGCCATATAACTTCTTCCCCGGAAGTGACAAGTTGCTTTCCGGCAATGATAAGTCAGAATAGTAGCCGTATCGGGTAATAAGGTCCATACCGGTTTTTCATTCTTTTCCTCGCAACGGAAATTACTGGTAGCCAACCGATCAAGCGTTGTCACCTTTCCCGTAGGATAGTTCTTATAAATCCGATATGTAATACGCCCGTTTCCATAAGCCTTGGCATGTTGCTGCAAGATATCTTGGGACACTTTATTAGCATAGTCGGCAATCAAAGTAGAATCCCGAAGATAAGTAGTGTAGCTATAAAATTGCGAACATTTCTTTCCCACTTCCAACATCATCGTTTCCGAATTGGGCTGACAGTCGGTCTTGGTAGTATCCTCTACCATCTTCAACTCATACTGAGCACGGAAAACCAATTCATCTATGGGTTCGCTTTTCTTCACATCATCCATAGAGAGAATGGTTATCTGCGCCGTAGCCTGTAATGCCACAGTTACCATAAATAACAGGTTAGCCAATTTCTTTTTCATAATCCGAATTGTTTTTAAATGATGAATTTTATACTGCAAAGCTAAGTCCTTCCCTCCTTCCCGATACCACAAAGTTATTACTGAAATATTACGCCGATAAAAAAACAATCCTCGTGTACATTGCATATCCAAGGATAGCCCGTACCTTTGCTTTAACAAAAAAAGAAAAGATGGAAAAAAGAATAAAAACAGTATGGATACTGACTATCATTACAGCTATATTGATAATAGGTGGTCAAGGTTATTGGCTTCACCACCAATATTGCTATTCAACGAAAACATTCATGCAGGAACTGCATAAACAAATACTGCAATTGGAAAAAGAAGAAATGAATACACGCTATGACAAACGGACTAACAACCACAAATATACACTGAGCTACAAAATAGAAATGCCGGATTCGGTGAACCAAAACGGCAAAACAACCTGCATCATTAGTTTTTATAGACAACAAAGTGAAATTGATAATCTGGATTCGTTAATAAAACAGAATGCATTGTTGAATGAGGACAGCGTTATAGTCCGCGACAGTTTTCGGGTAGAGAACATTTCCAATGAAATTCTATTTGATGCAGCCACACGCTATGGAGCCGAGATGACTCACCCCTTCCAAGCCGGAAAATTTGATTCACTATTACAAGCCAACCAAATAAAACTGACAAATATCAGACTGATACAGACTGATTCTATCCTGTGGCATGGAAGCTATACCTCTTCCACCCGATTGTTCAAACCTGAAATGTATATTGCTTATCCTTATAATCCTTTACTTAAACAGGCATTGACGGCATCCATACAGATACCTTTCCCCTCCCTGCTCCAGCAAATGGCATGGCAGCTGTTGGGTAGCCTGATATTAGTTCTGCTTTTGGTATTCTGTCTTATCTACCAGATCAAGACCATTCTGAAACAACGGAAAATAGACGAAATGAGAAAAAGCTTTGTAAATACCATGATACATGAACTGAAACGCCCTGTACAGACCTTGAAAATGTGTATTGCCTTTCTCAACAACAAGTCCATGCGTACAGACGAAAGAGCAATGGATGAAGTAGTAAAGGATTCCATGTTTGAACTGGACAATCTTTCTGCCTACCTGGCCAAAGTAAGGGATATGACACGGGCTGACTATGAACACACGCCTCTCCACATCCGTACTTTTGATTTACGGGAAACCGTAGATAAATTAATCCGGCTGGTCAATGTTCCTACCAATAAAAAGGTTACCATCCATCCGCACTATGAAATGAAATCCACTTTGGTCACCGCTGACCCGGTACATATTGCCAACATCATCAGCAACCTGATAGAGAATGCCATCAAATACTCCGGCAAAGAAGTCCGGATTGATTTATCCTGTATACAGAAAGAACACACCCTTACTATACAAATAACAGATAACGGAATTGGAATTCCGCCAGCAGAGCAAAGCAAGGTTTTTGATAAGTTTTATCGCGGCAACCATATACCGGACCGAAATATACCGGGTATAGGACTAGGACTAAGTTACGTAAAGCTCCTCACCGAAGCACACCACGGACATGTATCCTTGACCAGCCAGCTGAGTAAAGGAACGACTTTCAGTATTGTACTACCTCAATAATCATTTCAACAATCCACATAAGATGAAAACAATCAAAATACTTTTCGCAGATGATGATTTAAAATACTCCATGCTCTTAAAACGTTTTTTGGAGGCAGAAGGCTATGAAGTTACTTACGCAGGAAACGGAAACATTGCCTTACAACAATTTCCCTTAATAAGGCCTGATTTGGTATTGCTTGATATCAATATGCCCGAACTGAACGGCTTCGAGGTAGCGGCAAAAATACGGAAACAAAATCATCAGGTACTTATTTTCTTTCTTTCAGACCGTAGCGATAAAGCCGACCGTCTGAAAGGCTTTGATCTGCAAGCCAATGATTATCTAGCAAAGCCTTTTTATCCCGAAGAGCTGTTGGCACGTATCCGTGAACGGTTTCAATGTGCAAACAACAGAATTGAAACAGAAAGCTATACATTCGGAAAAAGTACATTTAACTATACCACCAATGAAATAAGGACGGGAAATAACAAGGTACTGATTACTTCCCGACAGGCTGAGATACTCCGAATACTAGCTAAAAACCTCCATGTTCCGGTAGACCGGGAAATACTTTTGAAACATGTATGGGGAACTTCATCCTATGCCAATTCGCTGGCATTGAATGTACAAATAACCTATTTACGAAAAGCGTTGCGCAATGATTCCAGCGTGAAGATAGAATCACTGATGAAGAAGGGGTATGTGTTACACACTGAAAAAGGACAAGAAAACTCTTTATAGTTCGTCATTCTTCATTTCATTCAGAAAGGCAAACTATAAAGAGTTTCAAATAGCTGAAAGCACTTTTGTTATAATGTACAAGTTCCTTCGACCAGCTTGCCCATTGCCCATACGGCACGGATATTCAAGTCCTGGTCAAGAATCAATATATCGGCATCTTTGCCTTTCTGAAGTGAGCCCTTGCGGTCATATACTCCCATAATCTTGGACGGAGTTTCCGAAGCCATACGGACAGCATCTTCCAACGGGATTTCTGCCTTTTGCACCAAGGTACGGATCAGGCGGTCCATGGTAGCCACACTGCCTGCCAAAGCAGAACGGTCGGCCAATTTGCACACACCATCCTCGATAATGACACGAGGGTCAAAAGCTACATTGCTTTCACTGGCGGCACATGCCAAAGCATCGGTAATAACACAAGCACGTTCCACACCCTTAATCTTATATATCAGGCGCAAGATAGTAGGAGGAACATGAATACCATCGGCTACCACTTCCACTGTCATATCGTCTATCAGATAGATACTTTCTACTGTACCTTCATATTTATACTCACGACGCTTATGGAAGCCCGGCATTGCATTATAGAAATGTGTAGCATGAGAATAACCGGACTCCCAGGCTGCACGGATATCTTCATATTCGGCCTGTGTATGTGCCACAGAAGCCAAGATGCCTTTTCCTGTGATATACTTACCAAACTGCATAGCACCCGGCAATTCGGGTGCAGCATCCCAACGCTTGATACAGCCCCACTTTTCTACAATAGGAATATATTCCTTCGGATCCGGGTCTTTTATGTTTTCAGGCATCTGACCGCCTGCCATCTTCATATTAAGGTAATGCCCTTCAAGATGAAGACCAAGTACCGGACTGTCCGGTTCCGCCATCAACCTGGTACAAGTTTCGGCAGCTGCCTCAATCATCGGTACGGTAGAAGAAGACAACGTTGGAAAAATACTGGTAGTACCATGTTTCATGTGAGCATTAATGGCTGTACGGAAAGCCTCTTCCGTACCTTCCATAAAATCACCGCCACCACCACCATGACAATGGATTTCCACACCACCGGGAACAACATACATACCTTTAGCGTCAATCAGCTCGGCTCCGATAACAGCTAAATCACAATTGGTAACTTCTAAAATCTTATTGTCGCGCATAAGGACAGATCCGTCCTTCAACCAGCCCTGTGGGGTAAGAATCTTTGCGTTAATGATTTGGGTCAACATGATACTATGATAAGTTAGAATTTTTAATTGGCATATTAAATTTGCCAACAAAAATAGCAACTTTTTCACTTTCTAAAACAGATTTCCCCAATTATTTTCCAACTTTTTTAATAAATAAGCCCCGCTTAATAAAATCAAGCGGGGCACAGATAGTGGAAATTGAAACAAATCTTTTTACTTACTCATTAAAACTAGCCTACCTGATTTAAGTCCTTTACCTGTTGCGGTCAATATGATTTCTCCCGGTTTATCAGTACTTTGCACAACAGCAGTCATCATTCCGTTAAACACTTTCATCTGCGGAACATGGAAAAGTTCCAATGAAGTGGGATCTCCGTTTGCACCGGCACGATAGGTTCCCGCACCTTTTACAGAATACTTGATGAGATGCTGCGCATCGGGACAAAGATTACCCTCTTTATCCACCACTCTTACTGTGACAAATGACAAATCCTTGCCATCAGCCTTTATTTCATTGCGATCTGCAACCAGTTCTATATGGTCGGGCTTGCCTGCCGTATGGATTTCCTTTTCGGCCACAGCTTCCCCCTTATCATTATAGGCAACCACTTTTACGGTTCCCGGCTCATACTTTGTATCCATCCACATCAAACGGTAGCGTTTCTGGCGTTTGAAATCTGCTATGGAAGCAGAATCCGCACTATTTTCAGCCGTTACAGTCAAATCTTTGGTACGCTTACCCTGACTCTTGCCATTGATAAACACTTCTGCCGACGGATAATTTGTATAAACAAAGATAGGAGTCACTTCTCCTTCACGTCCCGGCCATGTCCAATGAGGAAGGATATGCAGCGTTTCTTCATCTTTGTTCCAATGACTGCGGTACAGATAGTAACGGTCTTTGGGCAATCCGGCCAGGTCGATGATACCGAACAAAGAAGAATGGCTGGGCCAATCAGTATAATAAGGAGTTGGTTCGCCCAAATAATCGAAGCCCGTCCATACAAATTCTCCGATACCCCATGCGTTATCCTCATGCCAAATCCAGTCATCCTCCGGCAAATTGGACCAACCACAATGTTCCACATCGTAAGAAGAAGACTGATGATCGTCATATTTCTTCATAGCCTGACGGACAACAGGGAATTTATAGACGCCACGCGAACTTACTGTAGAAGCGGTTTCACTACCTAGAATAATCTGCTGAGGCAATTTCTTATAGTTTTCTGGATATTTATGAGGGCGGTAATTGAAACCGGCCACATCCATCACAGCAGCCATATTATTATTTACTACAGCATCAGGCGCATCCATACCTTGTGTTACAGGACGGGTAGGATCTTCACGATGACAGATATCCTGTAACATACGCGAAAGCTTTGGTCCGTTATTGCCATTCCACTGGTCCGGTACTTCGTTACCGATGCACCACATAACAATACTCGGATTGTTACGGTAATGACGGATCAGATTAGTCAGATCCTTCTCCACCCATTCATCAAATATTTTATGATAACCGTTGGCCATCTTTGCCGATTTCCACTCGTCAAAAGACTCCACCATCAGCATCATACCCATTTCATCACAAGCCTCCACCAATTCGGGTGCCGGCATATTATGAGAAGTACGGATGGCATTACAACCCATATCTTTCAGAATACGAATCTGACGACGTATAGCGGCATCATTTACAGCACCGCCTAACGGACCCAAGTCATGATGGTTACATACCCCTTTGAATTTGGTCAGCTTTCCATTCAGGAAAAAGCCCTTGCCGGGGACAATCTCCAAAGTACGGATACCAAAGCGGGTGGTATATTCGTCTTTCAAGGTATTCCCTTCATATACTTTGGATTCAGCTGTATAAAGAACCGGAGTATCAGGACTCCACAACTCAGGATTAGCCACTGCAAACTCCTGTTCAAACAAAGCATTATCAAAAACACTCAACTTGTTTTCCCCGGTAGCAACCACTTTGCCGTTTTTATCCTTGATCTGCGTCACAATACGGTAATTATCCTTATTAGCTCCTTCAGGGCTAACCAAAGAAGTTTTCAAAGACACTTTTGCATATTTGTCTGTCACCACAGGAGTGGTAGCATACGTTCCCCAAGCAGGAATATGCGTATCTTCATTGATTACCAGATGAACATTGCGGTACAATCCGGCCCCCGGATACCAACGTGATGATTCAGGCTCGTTTTCCAAACGGACTGCCAGTTCGTTCCTCTCACCCGGTTTCAGATAAGGGGTCGCATCCACATAAAAAGAATTATAACCGTAGGGCCAATAACCGGCCTCCTGCCCGTTCACATAAACACGGGCATGGCTCATTGCTCCATCAAATATCAAAGTCGCTTTCTTGCCTTTCTCAAAACCAGGAGCATCAAAGTTCAGGCGATACCATCCGGTTCCTACAAACGGAAGACCTCCGGTACGTCCGGCATGTTCCATCGCCTCGGTCTGTCCATCTTGAGTAATAGCCATTTCCTGCTTGTCGTTATTGATACTGAACGGACCATAAATCGCCCAATCATGAGGAACGGTGACGTTCTGCCATTTACTGTCATTATAACCGGGATTGGCAAATTCCGCATTATCTTCACGTGTAAATTTCCACCCTTTTTCGAAAGTCTGCTCTGTACGTACCTGCGCTTGCAAAAAAGCAAAATAACAAACAGCTCCTAACGCAGCACACAAAAATCGTTTCGTATTCATAGTTATTTCTTATTAGGATTTTCTGTTACTATAAAAGTAATTTCACCTGCCTTGATCAAATCATCATGCGAAATCAAATATTTATTAATCTTCTTATTGCCCAATCTGATTTCCTTTATATAATCCCCTTGTCCTTCTTTCTTGATAACCAATTCTTTCTTGCCCCAATATTTAGGATCAAGCTGAACGGTCACTTTATCAAAAGTAGGAGTGGTCAATGTATATTCGGGCACACCCGGACAATCCGGATAGAATCCCATCATACTGAATATAGCCCATGCAGACATCGTACCCGTATCATCATTGCCGGGAATTCCATCCGGCTTAGTTGTGAAATACTTAGCCAGCAATTCCTTCACCAATTTCTGTGTACGCCATTCTTCACCTTTGAAACGACTGAACAGGTAAGGATAGGCTATATCGGGTTCATTGGCCGGATCATAATTCCCTTCATCAAACACGCTTTGCAATTTATCAACAAATTTCTTGTCGCCCCCCATCAACTTTACCAAGCCATTGATATCATGAGGCACAAAGAAAGTGTAATTCCATGCATTACCTTCATGGAAACCGGGACTAGGTGCAAAATTAGCTCCTTCTTTCGGATCAAACGGTTCATAGAATTTGCCTTCTTTAGTTATCGGACGCAAGGTTCCGAAATCCTTGCTATAATAATTTTTATAGCCCATAGAACGTTTGCGGAACAATTTCGCATCTTCTTTCTTACCTAAAGCCTCCGCCAAGGTAGAAAGTGCATAGTCGGCAACATAGTATTCCAAAGCATGAGAAACCGAATTATCATACTGACTTTCCATCGGCACATACCCTTTGGACATATAATCGTCATTATCCGGACGCATCAGATTATCCTTGCCCGGAGTAGTGGCCGACTTATACATTCCCTTATAAGCTTCGTCAATGTCAAAGTCTTGCAATCCCTTCATCCAACTGTCTACCAGAACAGGAATAGAAGGGTCACCTTCCATCGTCAATGTTTCACGACCATACAATTCCCATTTCGGGAACCATCCGTGTTCCTTGTACATGCCCATCATGGTGTGAATCATATCCATCTGACGCTCCGGATATACCAAAGTCATCAACTGGTGATAGTTACGATAAGTATCCCACAATGAGAATACCGTGTAACGGTTACGGTTGGTGGTCAAAATCTTATCTCCCTCCATTTGTGGATATTGTCCGCTTACATCCTGCAAAATATTCGGATGAACCATCGTGTGATACATAGCGGTATAGAATACTCCTTTTTGCTCTTCCGTTCCACCTTCCACTTTGATACGGGAAAGATCATCGTTCCATTTCTTACGGGCTTCCGCACGCAGTTTGTCGAATGTTGTACCGAAAGGCTGTTCTTTTTCCAGATTCAAACGGGCATTCTCTATGCTGACAAAAGACACGCCCATACTGACTTCAATCACTTCTTCCGCTGTGGTATCGTAAGTAAACCACACTCCTATATCATCTCCGCTTATTTCTTTTGTATAAGCAGTATAGAGTTTGTATTTACCGGCCGTATCATCCCATTGCGCCTCCACACCCATCGGACGCATCATTTTCCAATAACCGCGTTTTGCCGGTACTTTGTTGATACGCATTACAAAATAGATAGGAAATACCGCCTGAGGATTATAACAGAAAGTTCCCAACAATTTGGTACCTTCAATCTCACGGTCGTTTACAAAACGAACGGTAGCACCACTCTCATTGGTCAATCCCTCTCCCAGATTCAACAAGATATTGCTTTGTCCGGCAGGAAAAGTAAAGCGTGCCATACTGGTACGTGGAGTGGCAGTCAGTTCACATTTCACATTGTATTTATCCAGTATATTGGTATAATAACCCGGATTTGCAGTTTCACCTTGATAGAAGCTTCCATAATTATGATAATCCACATCCAGTTTGCCGGTGGTAGGCATTAATAACAATGATCCCAATTCCGGACAGCCTACCCCGCTAAGATTAACGTGCGCAAAGCCGGTAAGATATTTATTATTGAATTCGTATGGAGTGGACCACCATTGCTTGTCTTTATCCTTATCCCCTTCGGGAACCCCCATCACATTGAAAGGAGTCACCGACATCATTCCATGAGGGGTTAATGCTCCGGGGTTTGTCGTACCGTAATTAGTAGTACCCACAAAAGGGTTTACATAATCTACCGGCTCTTTCTGTGCTGCCGCAGAAAAAACTGAGATACAAGCCAGAACAGCCGATAACAAAATTTGTTTCTTCATGCTATTTGTTGTTTATATAAGTTCTATTATTTCACTACAATTTCATCTGTAAACAAGAAACCTCCGAATTCGCCCGAAGATGCCTGATAACGTATGTAACGTGCTTTGGCATTTCCTTCCCAACCAAAGTTGATGAAAGTCACTTTGTCATCCTTCACTACTTTATGCTCCATGCGCTTCAGTTCCGTAAACTCCTTACCATCATTGGAAACGGAAATGATCACTTCTGAAGGCATAAAGACTTCAGGTCCACACACCTGCATAAAGTCTGCTCCAACAGAATGAATTTCTGTTTCTTTTTCCATATCAATGGTCACATCCATTCTTTTCTTGTCTATAAAACCTTGCCAACGCCTGTCACCATAAGTCCAGCCTCCGATCACACCATCTACCAAGGCACTGTCACCACCGGCCGAATAGCCGGGATAATAAGCGGCATCCGGTCCGTAAGCCACTTTCTTACCTACTGCCAAATGCTGTACGGGCTGATCCGCTCCCGGACGATTTCCTATCTCATTTTTCAATTCAAAAGGATGGTATCCTTCAGCTTTCAATGCCTCTACCTCTTTCAATGCACGAACATGAAAATCATCATAGTTCTTCACAGAAGGGGCACTCCAAGCAACTTCCGCCAAGGCAAGAATACGAGGATAAATCATCATTTCCGCATGTTCCGGAGTCGGAATATATTCTGTGAATAAATTAGCTTGTACTCCATACACCAACTGGACTTTATCCGCACTCAAAGTATCGGGTACAGGATTAAATGAATAAACTTTGGACAAAGGCAGATAGCCTCCTATTGCTTCCGGCTGGGAATCAGGAGCATCCTGATAAGAATCAAAATAGCAGAACTCACCCGGACTCATAATAGCCATGTGGCCGGAATCAACCGCTTTCATTCCCCCTTCCGTGCCACGCCATGACATGACAGTGGCATTAGGTGCCAAACCACCTTCCAATATTTCATCCCAACCCAATAATTTACGTCCGTGGGCATTCAAAAAGACCTCAATACGATGAATCAGATAACTCTGTAACTCGTTCACATCTTTCAAGCCTTCTTTTTTCATACGTGCCTGGCACAGTTTGCAAGTGGGCCATGAGGCTTTACCTGCCTCATCCCCTCCTATATGAATATATTCGGACGGGAAAAGTTCCATTACCTCTGTCAACACATTTTCCAGAAACTCAAAAGTCTTTTCATTACCGACACAGAAATCGGCTTGTTTGTAAGGTTCGTGTGTACAAGACAACTCAGGATAAGCAGTCAGTACTTCTTCCGAATGCGCAGGCATCTCTATCTCAGGAATAACAGTAATAAAACGTTCCTGAGCGTATGCCACCAGTTCGCGGATATCATCTTGAGTATAATAACCTCCGTGAGCATCTTTACTGCCTTCTTCTTCATACCGTCGTCCGTTATTCCACCATTCTTTCCAGGTAGGAAACTCACGCCATGCCGCAAATTCTGTCAGACGGGGATATTTTTTTATTTCAAGACGCCAGCCCGCAGCGTCAGTAAGATGCAGATGCAGACGGTTCAATTTATAATATGCCAAAGCATCCATCTGCTTTTTTATAAATTCCTTATCGAAGAAATGACGGGAAACATCCATCATAAAGCCACGATAAGCAAAACGGGGTTCATCTGTAATGACTCCTGCCGGCAATCCTTTTTCATCAACCATTTGCAGCATAGTCTGAACTCCATAGAACAATCCTGCCCCGGAAGTTGCACGAATAAGTACCTGATCAGGAGTTACCGTCAGAACATATCCCTCGGAAGAGTTTACCTCCGGCAGTTCCGCCACTTGTTTCAAGACAACATTATGTCCCTCTTCTGCTATTACCGGTTTCAAATTCATGGAAGAAGCCACCAGATAATCTTCCAAAATCTTCTTGTCCCCCTCAGACGCATCTATATATAACCCTGTTTCCGAATTCAATGAAAACACTTCCTGCTGTAATTCCACCTTTAATGGTGCGGGAATAACAGAAAGTGTGCGTTGCTCTTCTTTCGTGCAACTTGCAAACAGCAAGCCCAATGCAACTTCCGCCAATATAATCAATCTTCTCATCTTCTCTTTTCTTTAATTCTATTAATTTCATTAGTACGAATGCCTGGTTTCAATTCTCCATTAATAATGTAATGAAATCCGTCCTGCGAAACTATTACAGCTCCGGCACGCGCACCTTGCTCATATTCGCCTAATGTAGTCCATTTATCCGTCTGCGGATGATAGAGCAGCAGGTTTCTATTAAACCGATACCACTCTACAGGATGTGACAAATATTCTTTTCCCGCATAAATACCTTGCAGAGCTTTTAAGAATATATCCTTATCAACTCCTCCGGCACACAATATCATACCCTCGCCAAAAGAGGTTCCCATTCCACCACCTAAAGAGATCTCATTACCTTCCGCATCATACGGGGTGGCAACCGATGACCATTCTTTCGTTTCCGGAGAATACATATATCCATCTACCGACAAAGAAGCCTGATGCCCTTCAACAGCCGGGGCAAATCCCCCCCACACATAAAGTTTTCCATCTTGTGCCACGCAAACAGGTTGTACTCTGGGTTCACCCGGAATATCTGTTTCTCTTTTCCATCCTCCAGACAAATCCGACAGATCAAGCATGTACATGGCCGAGGATGGAATGCCATTTACATTTCCACCGACAATATATAGTGAATGTCCTACTAATGCACCTGCCATATTATCCATAGTTACAGGCAAAGAGGGCAAAGTTTCTCTTTTCAAGGTGTCTTTTTGCAAAGATAAAAGAAAAACATCAGACAAGCTGTGTGTTGCCGTAGTCCCTCCAACACAAATTAACCCTTTTTCAGTAGAAATAGTGACTCCATAAGCTGCTGCCTGAGGCAGTTGGCCTATTTTCTTCCACTCAAAAGCCGTATCATTTGACAAAGGGGCGATATATATATCCCGATAATAAGCTTTTTTTCCTCCATCGGCTACCGGTATATCAGGGAAATTACAACCTCCGGCTATCAGCAAATTTCCTTCAATCACTCCCGCATATAATGCAGAAACTCCCTTAAGAAAACCGGTATTCCCTGTAGGGAACCCATGCATTTTCTCAAGAGATATTTCAGAAGCATCCGATTGACCGCTACAAGCAGCCATTGTCATCATGCCCAGTATCGCATAAACGCCATATATTATTTTTCTGATCATGTTTTCATGGTGAAGCAAATAATAAAAAGTGTGCCAAAAGCAAATCAGCCATCCCGCTTGCCCCAGAAACGGATTGCACCAACGCAAACACAGCATTCCTTACGCATATGGACGGAGGCATTCCACCTCACGCCCAACGGTACTCTATCACACTTTTGGCACACAGTCATTATTTGAATATAACTATCAATTTAATGAAATTTCATCAACAAACAAGAAAGCCGGATTTCCTTTGCCACCGTGCCAAGCAGGAATGCTATGTTCCGCTAAAGCGGTCACTTTCACATAACGGGCAGTCACCGGATCGAAAGTCAACGTATGGTTGAACACTCCATTCTTGTCATCCTGCTTCATTGCCGGATATTTTTCTGAAGCAATTTCCTTAAAGTTCTTTCCGTCTTCGGATACAGCTACAGAAAAAGCACGGGCATCAAACACCCAGTCACCTTTTTCCACACAAGTAGAAATAGAAGCGCTGCTGATTTCTGTCGGTTGCTGCATATCAATAACTGCTTCCATATCATTTTTATAGAAAGCAATCCAACGGCCCGTCTTATAGTTACCGTTACCTTTCAATCCGTCCACCAAAGTGGGAGCGCCTTTGAATTCATATTGCTTGTTTACCGGTTGCAACATAGTGACAGGTTTCATACTAGCCTTGTTAAAAGCAATTTCCTCTGTAACCACGCGGCTATTTCCTGCAGGACGTACAGTAATCGCTTTAAAAGTACAATTCTGTTTCAATTTCAATGTTTCCGTATACAACTGGGAAGCAGCGGAAGGTTCCGTTCCATCCAAAGTGTAATAGATAGGACTATTATCAATAGTAGACAAAGTAACATCCAGCGTACCATCTTTCGGATTAGGAGTAAATACAGCATTTACATCAAAGACATGCTTGGCATAATTATATTTATAAACATCATAAATATCTACCAACTGAGGCAAACGCTTCAAGAAACCTTCATAGTTTTTCTTTTCCGGCATGGTCCACTGAATTTCAGACAAAGCAGCCATACGGGGTAATTCCATATATTCTACCTGACTGTAGGTAGGAATGTATTCAGTCCATAAGTTGGCCTGTACGCCAATGATGTATTTCTGCTCTTCCGGAGTCAGATCAGCCGGCATCGGCTCATAGTTATATACCGTTTCAACGGGTACATATCCACCAATAGCCTCAGGTTCATTAGCAATATCCTTGGTTTGGTAATAGTCGAAATACAAATAAGTATTAGGAGTCATAATTACATCATGTTTCTGTTTTGCGGCTTCAATACCTCCGGCAACACCACGCCATGACATTACAGTGGCATTGGGAGCCAATCCGCCTTCCAGAATTTCATCCCAACCGATAATCTGACGTCCGTGTCCGTTCAGGAACTTCTCTGCATGATTGATAATGAAACTCTGCAATCTTTCCTCGGCAGTATGATTCTTGTCAGACTTAAGACCTAAAGCCTTGATACGAGCCTGGCACTTTGGACATTTTGCCCAACGTACCTTAGGACATTCGTCACCACCTACATGAATATATTCTGACGGGAAAATCTGAATAATTTCCCCTAATACATCTTCAATGAATTTCAAGGTTTCATCATTTCCTGCGCAAAGCACATCTTCTGATACCCCCCAGATTTTCCATACTTCGTACGGACCACCAGTACAGCCCAAGTTAGGATATGCAGCCAAAGCAGCCTGCATGTGTCCCGGCATATCAATTTCCGGTATAACCGTAATATGACGTTCGGCAGCATAAGCTACAATTTCTTTTGCTTCTTCCTGTGTGAAGAATCCACCATAAGGCTTGCCATCATATTTTCCCGAGTTATGTCCGATAACCGTTTCCGCTCTTTTAGAACCTATTTCAGTCAGTTCAGGACGACTCTTGATTTCGATTCTCCATCCCTGGTCTTCAGACAAATGCCAGTGGAAACGGTTGATGTTGTGCAAAGCCAGCATATCAATAAAACGCTTTACTGAATCTACCGGGAAAAAATGACGTGACACATCCAACATTGCACCACGATAAGAGAAACGAGGATAGTCATTGATTTCAACCGCCGGTAAAGCGATATCCACTCCTTGTGCTACCGGAATAGATTTACGCAACGTCTGGATGCCATAAAATACTCCGGCTTCCGTAGGTCCTGAAATAACCACTTGGTCGCTGGTTACCTTTAACTGGTATCCTTCAGGATTTTCAGCATTTCCACCTAATTGCAGGATTATTCCTTTGCCGTCTGTGCCGGCTTGTACAGCCAATGACTTTCCGGTAAGATCTTTGATATAACTTGCCAAAAATTCAGCGTTCTTTTGCATTTTTTCATTGCCTTCCGGATACATTATCTTAGTTCCATTTGACAAAATAAACGGAGCATCCTGATCCATTACCGAAATTTCCTGCGGTAACGGAATTATCTGATAATTTGCTTCTTTCACTTCTGTGTTACAGGATAAAAGCATAAAACCTGCCATTGTCAGCCCTGCAAGGCCCATTAAAGTTTTCATAATAGATATTAATTGATTAGTTAGTATCACTTAATTGCTTAATAGTTATATCAACCTTTTCATTCTTCTTCAGTTTATCTGAAGTAATAATCACTTTCTTTGTCTGTCCCGGCAACAAGTCAAAGAAGTTGTCAGTAAATCTCGCACCTTGAACAGGAATCTCTATGAACACATCCCTGGCCAGCTGTCTGGCAGACAGAGTCACTTCATATTTTCCATCCATCGGCTTCACTTTATAGCGGATCTCAGTCTTCGGAAGCTCCTGATCTTTTGCGTGGTTAAAGTAATAAATTTCTTCGGATAAAACCTCACCTTTCTTATTTTTTAATGTCATTAGAAGAAAAGTATTTTGAGGACTTGTTGTTATACCCGCATAAGGTTCCTTATAATATAAGGTGGAAGCATTGGCCGGAACCTCACCCTTGATACTCTTTTTAGTCAGAACTTTTCCATTAAAGTCCATCACACGCAACAATAAAGTCACCTCTTTATCCGCTTCCAACTTGTCCGACATAACGTAAATATTCAAATCCTCCCCTTCCTTGACAGCATCTACCAATACCGGAGCAAAAGCTCTTTTTGCCTGATAATGCAACGCTTTCCAATTGCCATAATAGTCAATGCTAGACCATGAAACAACCGGCCAGCTGTCATTCAACTGCCAATATAAAGTCCCCATACAATAGGGACGGTTACGACGATGGGCTTCCAAACCCTGGCGCACTCCTACCCCCTGCAAAACCAAACCCATATAAACCAACTGATCGAAATCTTCAGGCACTTTATAATACAGTCCCATAGTCTTCTTGATGAGGAAATTACCGATAGTGGCTTTTTGATGAGCATTCATCACCTCCGATTCCAATGCATAATCTTCCGGTGAGGCAAAAGTAGCAATCGTCTTCATTTCAGGAAATGCCTGAAAACCAAACTCACTCATAAAACGCGGAATTTCCGTATCCAGACTTTCAAACGGTTTCTGACCATACCAGATACCCCAATTATGGCTGTCGGCAATCTTCCAACTTTCGGGACGTCCCCAATTGGCCTCGTACGGAGAACCATGCATATAGAAACGGTCCGGATCAAGTTCAGCTACTTTACGAGGCAACAACTCACGGAAAAGTTTGTCATAGCCCTGCTTCATTCCTTCCATAATACCGGGATCAGTGTATTTCTTATCCCATCCCCAGTAGCGCATACCTTCATAAATTTCATTGTTTCCACACCACATAGCCAGACTGGCATGGTTCCGTAAACGCTTGATATTATATTCCGCCTCGGCCTCTACCCGTTTCATAAAAGCAGGATCGGACGGATAAGTAGTGCAGGCAAAAATAAAATCCTGCCAAACTAAAATTCCATTCTCGTCCGCCGCCTGGTAAAAAGCATCATCCTCATAAATTCCTCCACCCCATACACGAATCATATTCATATTGGCATCTTTCACATCCTTGAACAACTGGCGGTAACGTTCTTCAGTAATGTTAGGCAGCAAAGCATCATCCGGGATAAAATTCGCGCCTTTGGCAAACATAGGTTCACCATTGACTACAAAATAGAAGGATTCTCCCTGATCGTCTTTTTCTTTCACCACCTTTATTGTACGGAGTCCGATACGCTCTTTTTGAGAAGCTATCACTTTACCATCCACCTTTATTACGGCTTCAAAGTCATACAATGCAGGTTCCCCCCAACCATTAGGCATCCATAAATGAGGCTGCCGTATCTCTATGGGAAGAAGAATATGGTTTGTTCCCGGCTGCAATGTCACCTCTTTCTGTTCGGTTACCTTTTCACCCTCCTTATAAGAATAAGCAACAGTTACTTCCGCTTTCTGAGGAGTTGCAGAAACACTGTTTACAGTCAGGCGGTTTTCAACTTTCGCCAGATCTTTTGTTACCGAAGCCTGACGTACATAGTAATCATCAATGCGTGCCACATCATAGAAAGTCAGTGTCACAGGCCGCCAGATACCACTGGTTACCAAGCGGATTCCCCAATCCCAGCCATAACTGTAAGGCGCTTTACGGCTATAGATACTAACCCGCTTATCACTATGATCATTATCAGCAGGATAATCAAAACCATTGGTTTCCCATTGGGGTAAAGTTTGCTTGACAGGTGAATGAAACAGAATCTGCAAATGGTTTTCTCCCTTCCGCAACACCTCTTTTACCGGAAGAGTATAGCCGACAAACATATTGTCCGTACGTTCCAACAAAGAGCCGTTCAGGTAAATATCCGCATACGTATCCAACCCTTCCAAAATCAACAAGGCAGCATCCCGCGAGAGTTGCTCATCCGTCACATTAAAAGTAGTTTTATAAACCCAGTCCTCATTCTCTACCCACTGCACTTTTTGCTCATTCATCCCATAAAATGGATTGGGCAGCTTATTATGAGAAATCAAATCCTGATGTACCGTTCCGGGCACCGTAGCCGGCAACCATTCATTCCGGCCGACCTGGGCGAACTCCCATCCCTTATCAAGACTCAGACTCTCTGATTTCTTATACTCCTTTGCACTGAGCATCATCGGAAAGCATCCTAACATCATCAAAACTTTTAATGTTTTCTTCATCTTACCTATCTTTATTAATTCATATACTATTCAGCCCGGAATGTGGATGCAGGCAAACCGGCGCCATTTACCAGATTGGCACGGGTAAATGGCTGCCATCCGTAACGAACCGTTTCCGGCTCTTTCACCTTGTCACTCCATACTTTTATTTTACCGTTTTCAACAACAGCCTGTGCCGGATAAAATAATCCATCATCACCTGCCACTTCGAATGTACGAAGCGGTTTCCCATCCGAAGTGGACAACCCCTCCGCATAATCAAAAGAAATATAAGCCGCACCTCCACTAAATACGACCGATTTATAAAGCGGTCCCGAAGGAATGACATTTTTATATCCGTATGTTTTATTCAAAGCCCATGCAGCCAACCGTTCACCGACTTCTCTTTTCTGTTTGGGATGTACGTCCAATGAGTCTCCCCTATCTGAACTGACAGCCATACCGGTATGAGGAATCTCCGCCATCAAACGACGCTGGCTATCACGGAACCAAGTCCATGACGGACGGTCTATACTGGACAATTGGACAAAATAGAATGGAAGTTCCGCATCCCCCCAATTCTTGCGCCAACTTTCCACCAACAATCCGAACAACCTTTCATGAGCCTCCCGATTATGGGCATTAGACTCACCCTGATACCAAATAAAGCCTTTGACCGGAAACTGTTCCAAAGGACGGATACCCGATTCATACAAATAACAAGGCTCATAAGGATGGCGTTGCAATTTATTGGAAGACTGCTTTACATTCAAGGCAGCACGCCCACGCACCCAGTCTTGGATAAAATCATTCTGCATCCAATTACGTAAGATAGCCGGGAAACGATATTCCAATGTACTACGGTCTATCCATGCTTCAGTAGGAGATCCGCCAATGGCATTGCAAATCAGTCCTACAGGGACTTGCAAACTATCCTGCAATTTCTTTCCGAAATAGTAAGCCACCGCCGAGAAATTACCGGCTGTTTCAGGCGAACAAACTGTCCACCGTGTATCCTTATAATATTGCAGATGATTCAATGAATCGAGTACCGAAGCATCCCACTCCACCGCATCCGTACGCCAACGGGCTTTCATATCATATAAACGGATATTGCTATTTGCAGCTTGAGGAACATCTTGTGCGGCAGTCGCACTCCAATTCAGATAAAACTCCATATTCGATTGTCCGGAACAGAGCCACACTTCTCCCGCCAACACATTTTCATAGACCAGTTTCCGTTTTTCTGTAGAAACAGTCAGCGTATATGGACCGCCCGCCTTCAATGGCCGGACATCCACCGCCCACTTTCCATCTGCTCCCGTCACAGCCTGAAGTTGCTGCCTGTCTATGGAAACAGTTACTTTCTCACCGGCATCCGCTTTTCCCTGAATAGTCAGCAGACGTCCATGCTGCAATACCATATTGTCCGTATAAATTTCCGGCATTTGCAAACCGCCAAAATCACCGGTTATGCCTTCATACACCGTTTTTGCCAAGACAGCCGCACCTTCCTTATCAGGATGGACAGCATCGGGCAACATAAAAGGATATGGATATAAAGGTGCATGGAAATCTATCAACTGTACTTGTGCGTATTTCGCTATCGTTTCTATAGCCAGCTGAATCTCATCATGCCAGTCGCGTGTGCCGGACTCAAACCGCGGATGGCGGTCGGCAATCGGAGTCAGACGGGCAATCAAAATACGACATTCAGGATTCGCCACTCTGAACGAATCAATCAGTGCACGATAATCCGCTATAAAAAAATCACGGTAATTGGGCCAATCACGCGGATCTGTATCATTCACTCCTAAATGAATAACCACTACATCACCGGCAAAAGCCAATGCATCCTTAAACTCTTTCTGTTGCATAAAAGGCCGGTGTCCCTTGTTCAGCAACGTAGCTCCCGGCTTTCCAAAACGCTCCACCGTATACCCTTCACCCAGCATTTGCTGTAACCGGGCAGGATAGGACTCCTTATCAGGATCGGATACACCTATGCCATAGGTAATGCTATTACCTACACAAGCAACCTTCACCCGCTTCCGTGCAAATGAAACGGTACAAAGAAACAAACATAAAATCAGTATTAATGTCTTCTTCATTTCTGGTCAACATAAGGTTTTACAATATCACGCCACAGCAAGTATCCCTTTCCTAATAAATGTAATCCGTCATTAGTATATACTGGATTCATCTTGCCTGTCTCTTTCTCCACAAAATGACTATACAAATCAATATAGGCAGCTCCTTCCTTTACCGCCAATGGTTCCAACAAATCATTAATTTGTTTTACCACCTGCCAGCGTGATGTATGCCCGTTAAACATACCGTAACAATCATTCACCGGCAATACACTTTGCAAATATAATTTTGTTTTTGGAGATTCTTGCTTTATTTTCCGAACAATCATACTTATTTCTGAAATAATTTTATCCGCAGACGTTCCCCGAGAAACATCATTGATACCGATCAATAAAAAAATCTTTGCCGGTTTTCCCTTTACAATCGGATCCAAACGGTCATATACCCCCATACAGATATCTCCACTGATACCCCTGTTCTTCACATTCTTATTTTGGAACAACTCAGCCCACTCGCAACCGTTGGTAATACTGTTCCCTAAAAAAATAATATCTTTTGAAGTAACCGGAAGTTCTTCAAACAAAGTCGCTCTCTGCTCATAAAAAGTAGAATACTTGCGTTCCTGAGCAAACTGGGGTAACGCTAATAATAATCCCAATAACAATAAGACAATACGTTTCATTTTATTTTTGTTTATCTGGTGAATAAATCAATCCCTCTACCGCCCTTTCTCCGTCAGGAGTCACAAAGACAGCAGTAAACATCCACTTCACAAGACGCGTCTCAGCCATCTTAAACTTGCCGATAGGCAACTTTAAGAAAACCTTGTTCCAACCTTTATTTAAATGCACCGCCAATGGCACTCTTCCTACGCAATTCTCATTTCCCAAAGGTACTTCATAACTTTTCACCTTATGCGTAGCAGTCCATACAGGAGGTAATATTTCACGATCATTAATCCAGATACGGCTTCCCTTATAATCCCATTTGTCAGGCAATGGCGCCAGATCCATCTCTGAACGGCTATAATTCTGAAACTCTGCCCATAACCCCACTTCCTGGTCTTTGGGCGAATACACCCAAGTATATGCATAAGCCGTGTGGTTTTCCTTAGGATCAGCATAAAAAGCAGGAACCATATCCCCCCAGACATGGCGTAAATAAATACCTGCCCCTATTGCCTGACGTACACCATACGTATTCCCGTTATAATGATAGGTATCCTTTAATTCCTGTTCAGGCGGGAACACCTTATCCATATCTCCCCCATTAGGAAAAGCATCCGTAATATTCCATTTTACATTAGTCTGTTTTACATAGGCGAAAGGATATCCTTTAAACGTATGCTCCTTATGCCACAACATACGCTTTTCAAAATCAGCGAATTCTTTGAATGCTTCCGTGTCTTCGGGTGGAAGTATCGTACCCAGTCCGTCAAAATATTCCGTACCTCCCCCTCTCCAGGCACGCTCGGCAATAGCAAGCATATTGGGATACAAGCCATTTTCAATAACCAGATTCCACTCATTGTCAATCAAACGATCGTGCCACAAAGCCAATATAGTTCCCGCAATGTCCTCACTGCCTTCTGCCTGATCATAAATACGGCTGTTGTACAAAGCTACAATATCACCGAAAACATCAAAATGATTCAGATAATGAAATTTGGAATCGATAGCAGGAATACCCGGTTGCGCCTTTCCACGGTAACTCCACAAATGTGTCATGTCTATTTCCCCCGGTTTATAGTGCCAGCCCGGATTCCAGGATATTACTTTTTTCCCTTTTGAGCGTACATACGCCACTATTTCGGGTACAAAATGCGGATTGGTAAACTCCACCTCATCCGTACCTATATGTAAATAAGGCACATCAAATGTCTCACACACCTCATCCAGCAACAGTTTCAATATTTTCATCCCTTCCGGACTTTGCATATCATGGCGGAAAGCACGCACAAAGGCAGCACTATGCCCCGGCATATCTATCTCAGGAATCAACAACACCTGATGTTTCTTACAAAAATCCACCAAATCGCGTGCCTCTTCCAGCGTATAATATTTACCCGGCATACGGATGGTATTCACACTATCATTCAGCATAGGAAAGATTTTACTTTCCAATCTCCATGCCTGGTTTTCAGTAAGATGCCAATGAAATACATTAATCTTAAACCGAGATAAAATCTCGATCTCTCTTTTCAATTCTTCCATTGAAATATAACTGCGTCCCACATCCTGCATAAATCCGCGTATCCGGAATGCCGGCCAGTCTACAATCTCACATCCGGCAACAGAACTTCTCTTCCCTTTTTTCCGTTCCAATTGCCGAAGTGTCTGCATAGCCCAATACACTCCCTGTTCTGTTACAGCCTCTATCTTTATCCGCTTGTTTGAAACAGAAAGACGATAGGCTTCAGCCCCGTTTAGCCTGGCTTCCTCAATAGACGGAACCAGTTCCACTTCAATCACCGATGACGAATGTTCAACAATCTCACCACCTGCATTCATGATAAAAACTTCCCACTCCGGCCTCAACACCGGAGTAGAAAGTTTCACCTTTCCCATAGTAAAGTTCTTCCCCGTATCCTTATACAACTGAGGTTTAGGAAGTAACGAGATACTGGTTTGTGCTATAGTTATAGCACAAACCAGTATCATACCAATAAAACTAGAAAATCTGCGTTTCATTATTTATTTGGTCTTAATAATATCTTTCAGCTTTATCGCTTGGAAAGTCATGTGGGCCACACTGCTTTCATATAAAATTCCTACTGTTTCCTTGTCAATCATAGTCAAGCAGCTGTATCCCCAACCCCAACCGGCATCCAGCAGCAATTGATTCTCGGGCAACCAAGTCACCCCACCATCCAGACTTGCTTTGATGGTAATGCTATGACGGTTCTTGGCATCATTCGGATTAGAGAACAAAAGGATGTCTTTACCCAATACATTCTCTTTAGCTTTAACACTAATCAAACTGGCCATACAAACCGGTTCCTGTAAGGCTGTACGTGAAGATTCATGTTCTTTCCATGTTTTACCTAAATCTGTAGTTGTAGAAACGGCACGACTGCCACCACGATTATCACGCATATTCAGCATCAGCACTCCCGGTTCCACTTCCGCTACCTGAGATTCAGTTGTATTAGTGCGTGCCAATGTACTGATATTCCAAGTTTTTCCATGATCCTTACTGTATATAATACCGGCATTAGGAATACGGTCATTGCCAATATACTGGCTGGCAAAGACCAATGTTCCATCTTCCATAGAGATACCTCTACCGGGACCTTGCAGCAAGAAATACCATGACGGATCTTTCACCTGTTCTGTTATATTCATAGGCTCCGACCAGGTCTTACCATCATCATCACTTTTCACCATCATTAATTGTGCTGTATGATTACGGTCCATGCCTGTTTGTGAATTCCACCACGCACGCCCATTTCCCATACCATGTGTCCAGGCAGCGACAATCCAGATAGTTCCTGTCTTCTTATCAACCAAAATGGCCGGATCGCCTACTCCATTCTGTGCTTTAGGCAACCCATCATATTCACCAAATGCCATCGGAATGCGCATTTTCTCCCAAGTCTGACCTCCGTCCGTACTTCTGCTCAGACCTATTTCCACATACTCCTGTAAATCCGCACTATTATTATAGCGTACATCATATACCCCCAACAAGGTTCCTTTATTTGAAGTGGCCAATCCGGGAATACGATAGGCAGCAGCCCCGTCGTCACCGGCATGGCGCACGCCGATCCCCATATAATGGGTATCCGCCTTACGGGCTATCTTCAAAGGAGCAACCTGTCCGTCAATCTTAGCTTCCACCACTTCTGCCGACACTTTGGACAAGATAGAAGCAACAGGCTTCATTTGCAGGCTAATCCAAAAATAATTCACTCCCGGAAACAATTTTTGGTCAGCTTTCAATACAACCTCACGCTTCGGGGCTTTCACTTCCGACTTCAAAACGGAATAAGAAGTATTGGCAGCCAATGTTTTTCCCGGAGTATTATTAGATATATAATCTACCGGAGCAAAATAAGTCTTTCCCTTCCTCTCCACGCTTTCAGTTCCACCATAATACAGTTTCACAGATTCAATTTCATTCAAATTCACGTCTTTGCCGAAGTCCAACTTCACTTCATTCAGCATCTGACTTTGAGTAGCCTCTATACGTAAATGAAACAACTCATTATCCTGCCTTTCAATCAACACAGGAATCCGGGTTTCGCGGACAACAACCGTATCTGCCGCCGCACTCAACTTGAAGGGTGCTAATATAAAAACAACAATTAGCAGTAATAAGCTAGGGTTTCTCATAATATTTATAATTTTACGGGTGTAAAAATAAAAGTTTTTATTGAAATTAGAAAATAAAAAGACGGTTTCTTTATTAATTTCATAAAAAACACCGTCTTTTTATGCAATTAAAGATTCTTATCCGACAAAAATTTAATAACCAACCGTTTGTTTCAACAATGGATTATTAGTAAGAGCTCCTTGGTTGATAGGCCAAAGCAGACGGGCAGGCTCCGCCGGAGTATAGTCAAGCACGTACGAATCGCCAAAACGCCTCAAGTCATACCATCGTTTACCTTCCAGCATAAATTCAAACAAACGTTCCTGCAAGACAGCATCCGCCGGACGCTTATCGACTTCCTGATTGGGAAACCCCACTGTTGAAGCATCATACGCATCACCAAATGCACGCCGGCGCACCCGGTTTATCTCTGTAGCCGGATCCTCACCCAAAAGCACTTTCGCCTCAGCCAGCATCAATAGCAAATCCGAATATCTATAAATAGGATAATCATCACATCTCACCCGTGTACTCCCATTCATAACTCCCCAATACTTATGCGGATACACCCCCACCAATTCCAACTTGCCATTTTCCACCTTATTATATACATCTTTCAATGTAACGTCACGACGGGTGTCTCCCGGCAGAAACTTCTTGAAGTTTTCCAATTTCACCATCAGGCGCATGATACCGAAATTATTCTCGACCGACGTATTTATCAAAGTACCATCCGCATTATAGAATTTCCCTAAATAATCAGCCTGTGGAAACAAATCATTATTTCCATTCCACAGATTGTATTCAAACAATTCATTATGAATGGTAAAGATAATCTCTTTATTACCTTTATTATCATAAGCAAACACTCCCTGATAAGTATCCATCAAGTCCAGATTGCTACGGCTGATATTATTCTGTATGTCAACCAACGCATTCTTTGCTGTCCGGGCATCTCCTTCTCCCCCGTCACGATGGGCACTCCACAGATATACATCCGCTTTCAGCATCAATGTGGCAGCCTTTGACCACAGCGATTTTTTTTCCTTTATGGTATAATCGGATCCAAAATAACTTAATGAAGATTCTATATCTTTTTTTACCTGCTCAAAGATTTCGGCAGCCGGAGTCGCCGCCTTTGCCAGTTTACCCACTTCAAAACCCAGGCTAGGCTCTTCCGTAAACACGACATCTCCCCATGAACGATATAGCTGATACATATAGTAAGCACGCAATCCATACACCTGTCCCAAATAATAATTCCTGGCACTTTCAGTCAGCACATCCGTATGAAGAGTTCTGCTGATAAACAAGTTCATCTGGTTGATATTCTGATACAAATCACCAAACCCGCTGATTCCGGGATTCTCCGCATTCAATGTATTATAAGGAAAACGTTCCATCCCCTGGGTAGCTTCTCCACCGAAAGGAATTCCCCCAAAGACATCACTTCTTGCCTCACCCAACAAAAACATATTCCACGAATGGCTCCTGAAGCGACTATGCAGTCCAAAAACAAATGAATCAAACTGTTCCGGAGTTTTCCAGTAATTCAAGTCAGTGATATCGCTCACCGGGTCCATATCCAACGAAGTACATCCACCGGCCAACATAGCCGATGCGGCAAAAGCCAATATTATCTTTTTTATGTTCATACCTTTTCTTTTTTACACATTAAAATGACAATTGTAAACCAAACAGAACGGTTCTTGGTGTAGGATAGCGTCCATTGTCTATACCGCCACGACCATTTGCCTGAATATCCATAACCGGTTCCGGAGAAGTTCCATCATATCCGGTAATATAGAATAAATTCTGCCCCGTAACATACACGGACGCATCGGTCAAGAACACCTTATTTATAAGATTCTTCGGGAATTTATAACTCAAGGTTACCTCACGCAGACACAAATAATCCCCCTTTTCATAGAAAGTAGAGTTATTATTGTTCAGATTCGTTGTACCATTATTGGAACGGGTAATGTTCTTTTTCGCATTCTGGTCGGCCCAATAGAATTTAGGAATACTAGTTTCCGTATTGTTTTCAGACCACGAATTTCTGACATCCGTAATCAAATTGAACGACCCGTTATACTGCCCCAAGATTCTTGCTTTCAAATCATTGTAAATGGTATGACCCACCGCATAGTCAAAACGACCATACAAAGACCAGTTTTTATAGTTCAGCGTGGTAGAAAAACCACCGGTCCATTTCGGATAAATATTACCCACCACCTGACGGTCGTATGAATTTATAACATTATCCCCATTCTTGTCATCCCACAGTACATCTCCCGGCTCAATGGGTTTCCATCCCGGTTTACCCGCATATTCGGCAGCCTTATTCGGCCCATACAGGTTGGCAACCTCATCCACAAAATCACCGGCATGATTTCTCACATCATCCCAGTCACGCAAGATACGCACTTGTTTATAAGCAATGATATCACCCAAGCTTTTTCCTTCTTGAATGCCGCCTACCCAAACCAACGAGTTGGATTTTGGATCCCATACCTGCTCACCCCCCTGACGGTTGTTTACATTCCCGTTAAAAGGCAGCTTCTTCACCATATTCTTCACAAATGAAGTATTAGCGGTGACATCCCACGACCAGTCCTTCCTTGTCAGCAGATTCACCTTGGCTTCCAGTTCGAAACCACGGTTGCTGATAGTACCCAGATTCGTTTTGAACGAGGGAAATCCTGTATATTCCGGCAAATTCACATCAGTCAGCAAATCGGAAGTCGTGCGGTCATAATAGTCCATAATCATATGAATACGATTATTGAAAAAGCCCAAGTCAAGCCCCAGTTCAAACGTATGGCTCTTTTCCCAACGCAATTTACTATTGACCACCCCTGTATTCAAATAACCCAGATTACCATTATAAGCACCTACCGAACCATATTTACCATATACATCAAAATTACCGATACCGTTTACATTACCGTTCAACCCATAACTGATACGCGGTTTAATCAAGGATACTACTTCCGCAAACTTTGAATCTTTAAAGAAAGCTTCCTCATGCACATTCCAACCGGCAGATATACCCGGAAAAAATCCCCAACGATTGTCGGACAATTTGGAAATACCGTCATAACGGGCTACCAAGGACACCATATAACGATAATTATAATCATAGTTAACACGGGCGAAACCGGAAAGAATGCGATATCCGGTTTTGACAGAAGTAGTATAAGTACGGTTAGTGCCCGCATTTAAAGTAGGTATATCATCTGTAGGAGCACCGGAAACACGCGCTTCCAGGTTCTGATACTGATAATCAAAATACTCACCACCTGCCATGGCATTGATATTATGTCCGCTAAAACCTTTTTTATATTCCAGAGTCAATGCATGCTGTTGTTGAAAAACTTTTGTATTTGTTTGAGAAGCATTACGATTGGTATTGGGAGCTTGTCCTATCTGTTGATATTTCTTTTCAAACAGTTCAAACTGACTGTCTGTATAATACATAGAACTGTTTCCATTCAGGAACAATTGCTGCGGAAGGATTTCCAAAGCAAAACCGATATTAAACGAAGTCTTACGGTTCGTTGTAGAACGAGTCAGTTTATCTTTCCAATAATAAGGATTACCATCCTGATTACTCCATCCGGCAGCAGGACTTCCATCCTCATTCCACGGATTCCAAGTGGGAAACATACTCATGGTACGATAGAACAACTCATACTCTCCCGTTTCTCCGTTCCAAGGGCTTTTCAAGTCGTAAGTCCATAAATCGGGCATCTTGGACCATGAAAAACTACCGCCGGCATTCACTGTCAAAACGGGCAACAACTTGTATGAACCGTTGATAGTCCCGTTCACACGCTGATAATTGGTAGAAATTATCTGACCGTCTTCCGAATAATACCCTAAAGATGAGGAAAATGTTCCTTTGTCATTACCTCCCGACAAATTCAGATAATGATCTTGTGTAAACGCGGCATTGCGGAAAGTCAGATCATGCAGCTCACCGGCATGGTTTCTAAAAATCAAAGTTTTATCAGGGTCCACAGGATCCGCCATAGACCGCCATCCTTCATTCAGCAAATGTTTGTTTGCATCTGTCATAAAGGCCAGATCCACTCCGGAGTTAACCCCAAAACCTTTCTGGTTCTCCATACTTGTACCGCCATTGGTACGCTGCCAACCTAAACGTTGATAATACAAATAGTCACCGGCATCCAAATACTTATACCCTTCACGTGCAAAGTTCACACCCCCTTTGAACTTATAAGTAATTTGTGTCCTGCCTTCCACCCCCTTCTTGGTTGTCACCAGAATTACGCCGTTATTGGCACGGGCACCATAAATAGCTGTGGAAGCCGCATCTTTCAGCACCTGTATGGATTCAATATCTGAAGGATTGATATCATCCATAGAACGCACAAGGCCATCCACCACGACCAACGGCCCTTCCAGATTCTTGTTTATGGAAGCACCACCACGCAAAACGATATTGGGCGAACTACCCGGTTTACCCGAAGTATTTGTCACACGCAATCCGCTGACAGTTCCCTGCAAGGATTGGGCCGCATTACTCATAGCTGCATTTTGTAATACTTTATCATCCAACTTTGAAATAGAGTTCGTCATCAACGAACGTTTCTGACTCATTCCATAACCGGTCACCACGACCTCATCCAGCATTTCTGCATCTTCTTTTAAAATAACCTTGTAGGTGTTTGGCACTCCCACTACAATTTGTTGTGTTTTGTAACCTATATAACTCACATCCAGTTTTGCCCCCACAGGCACTTGGATAGTAAAGTTACCGTCTACATCAGTTATTGTACCATTTGTTGTCCCCACCTCCAGGACACTCGCTCCGATAACAGGTTCACCGGTGGCATCTACCACTACCCCTGTTATCGTTTTTGTTTGCGCCATCATGTTTATTGCAAAACAGAGGCATACGATAAAAAAGAGAGCTTTCTTCATGAATCTCAGATTTGGTTGATAAATTAATGTTTAAATAAAAAAGTTTAATTAAGTGTTAGTTTTAAAACCCCTCAAAAAGAAAATAATTTTAAAATCAACAGCGAATATATACACGTATATTTAGTATATACAAGAAACAAAAGGAACTATATTCTTTATTAGTCTTTGTTTTTTAGAATAAACTAAATATTAAGGCATATTTTAAAAAGTTACATAAGGGAATAACTCAAAAAAGGAAAAAAGGTTCATACGGAGAAGATATAACAAGAAAAAACCTCCTTGCAATTCTTTGCAAAGAGGTTACTGAATTGTACACCCGATGAGAATCGAACTCATATCGTCGGAACCGGAATCCGGTATTCTATCCATTGAACTACGGGTGCGTCTGAAACTTGGACGTGCAAAAGTACAAAATATATTGTCTTTATCCTAATAATTTGGGATATTTATCTATCAAAATAATATTTTGCTCATTAATTTAAGTATAAAACAATCAATTTGATTATATTTTCGGCTAAACATATAACAATATCACAAATAATTTCTATATTTGCAAGCAATTAAAACAACTAGATCTATTTTACAATGAGTTACCTAATTAAACCAGCTAACTATAAAGCCTTGCTTGATTTAAAACAAACAGAGTTAGGCATTAAGCAAATAAAAGAGTTCTTTCAACAGAACCTGTCGTCAGAATTACGTCTGCGCCGTGTCACCGCCCCGCTATTTGTATTGAAGGGAATGGGTATCAATGATGACTTGAGCGGAACCGAACGGGCGGTATCTTTCCCTATTAAAGACTTGGGAGACGCACAGGCCGAAGTTGTCCATTCACTGGCAAAATGGAAAAGGCTGACTTTGGCCGATTACAATATAGAGCCGGGTTATGGCATCTATACAGACATGAACGCCATCCGGGCTGACGAGGAATTAGGTAATCTCCACTCGCTATATGTAGACCAGTGGGACTGGGAGCGTGTAATTACCAAAGAACAACGCACGGTTGATTTCCTGAAACAAATAGTAACCCGTATTTATGCAGCCATGCGCCGCACAGAATATATGGTATGTGAAATGTACCCGCAGATCAAACCCTTCCTGCCACATGACATTCATTTCATCCACTCGGAAGAGCTTTGCCAGATGTATCCCGACAAGAGTCCGAAAGAACGTGAACATGCCATCTCACAAAAATACGGTGCGGTATTTATTATAGGTATAGGCTGCAAACTGAGTGACGGTAAAGAACATGACTTGCGCGCACCTGACTATGACGACTATACCACAATCAACCCGGAAACCGGACTTCCCGGTCTGAATGGCGACCTGTTAGTTTGGGACAAAGTACTGGACCGTTCCGTCGAACTTTCCTCTATGGGTATCCGTGTAGACAAAGAAGCGCTGCTCCGCCAACTGACACTCAGCGGACAGGAAAAACGTAAAGAACTGTATTTCCACAAACGCCTGCTAAATGAAACTCTTCCTTTGTGTATCGGCGGTGGTATAGGACAGTCACGACTCTGTATGCTTTATTTACAGAAAGCCCACATAGGTGAAATCCAAGCCAGTATATGGCCCGAAGATATGAGAAAAGAATGCGCTCAACTGGGTATGCAACTTATTTGATTATAATCTATCAGCAATGAAAGAAGAGGATGATTATAAAAAGTCATCCTCTTTTTATTTGTCATTTTTACAAATTACCCCTATCTTTAACGCACATTTTATAATAAAAGAAATGCCATGAACGTACAAATAGAAGAAAGCTGGAAACAACATCTGGCACCCGAATTTGAAAAAGATTACTTTATCAGACTCACTGAGTTTGTAAGAAGCGAATACCAGACTGCCACTATTTACCCACCGGGCAGATTTATATTCAACGCCTTCAATCTGTGCCCGTTTGACAAAGTGAAAGTCGTCATTATCGGCCAAGATCCCTACCATGGTCCCGGCCAGGCGCACGGACTCTGCTTCTCTGTTAATGACGGAGTACCTTTTCCTCCTTCCCTACAAAATATTTTCAAAGAAATACAAAGCGATTTGGGTGCTCCCATCCCTACTTCAGGCAACCTGACCCGCTGGGCGAATCAAGGAGTTTTATTACTCAATGCCACACTGACGGTCCGTGCCCATCAGGCAGGCTCTCATCAACGACAGGGCTGGGAGGAATTTACAGATGCCGCCATCCGTGTACTGGCAGAACAACGTGAAAATATTGTATTCATCTTATGGGGATCTTATGCACAGAAAAAAGGCGCCTTCATAGACCGCAACAAGCACCTGGTACTGGCTTCCGCACATCCGTCCCCCCTGTCAGCCTATAACGGTTTCTTTGGCAACAAGCACTTCAGCCGTACCAACGAATATTTGCAAGCGCACGGGCAAACACCTATTGAGTGGTAGACATAAATAAAAAACAGAATAAAAAATGAGAAATGGTTGCGTGTTGTTATCAGAAACCATTTCTCATTTTTTTATTCCCAACTTCTTCCTAGTACCAATTCACCGCACTACCCGTATTGCTTCGCTGATCCCATTTCAAAGCATCGGTCAGCATACTGGAGTTAGCACGAATACTGAAGTTATAGGAAGTAAAGGGACCGAATACCAAGCCACAGCTCATATTGAAACAGTGCAGGTCACGGCTGATATTGACCGTTGTCATTGACATCTCTTTCGTATTAAAATCATATCCCGAAGAATAATTCACATTCCAGCGGCTACCCAACTTCACATTACCGGAAACATTCAATGAATGAGTCACCGAATAAGGATATCGCATCGTCTTGATATTAATCTGCTTGCTTCTGTCCTCACGAATACTATAACTATAACTCAAACTCAATGACCATGGCATCTTGAAAGCCATATAGCCATCCGGATCTATAGCCGCCTTCTCTGTCTTTCTCAAACCGGAGTTATCTTCTTCCTCCGTGTTTTCATTGCCATCATCACTGTACTCATCCAGATTTTCATTCTTCTTGTCTTTATCCCCCTTACTGTCCTTTTCATCTTTCGGACCAAACCACTTTTTCCACGAATCATTATTCAATGTATACGAGAAAGAACCGCTATACCCCTGAAAACGACCAAAACGTCCGTATGACCATTCTGTACGGTTACCTTCCACTACCTTGCCGTCTTTATCAAACTCATAAGCATACGTAGCAAACTGGGCGTTCATATTAAAAGTATAACTCTTGGTCAGTTTCAAGCGCAGATTCATACTCAAATTTCCCCAAGGTTTCTCTTTAGCCGCCGCATTATAGGAAATACTGGCTCCCAACTGGTCAATCAAGCTGATTTTCTTCACTCCGGTAGTATCCGCATCGGATTTCACTTTCATTTCCACGTTATTATCTATAGAGAAAGTGAAATTCTCGGATTTACCACTGGGCGAGAAAGAGTAAGGCAAACCTTCATATGGATTATAAGTCTGAGTACGTACTTCTCCATCCGTATCAGTATAAGTATACGTTCCCACATATCCATACCTAGACGTACTGAAGTCCGGCGCATAACTCATGCTCACCGAAGGAGTAAAGACGTGACGGATCATTTCAATCTTGTCGCCAAACAATTTCTTCCACGGTTTGTAGAAACCATACATCTTGGTATTCACCTGCAAGCTCAAATCATAGTTATACACACGGTTAAAACCGTTGATTGTATCTCTCCGCACATTATTAGGGGCCGACGGATCATAACTCTGCTCCACCTTGCGCATATACCAGCGCTCGGTATAGTTGAAAGAAGGCACAACGTTGATATATTTAAACAAAGTGAATGTAGCGCTGATAGGAATCTTATGCTGCATACCATTAGTCCATTTATTCAAACCCTGCTTCAGAATCAGATTATCCTTGGTATTAATCGAGTTCGTCATCTGGCCGGTATATTGGAGTGAGATTTTCTCATACCAACGTTCATCACCTACCGCTTTCTTACGCTTGAACGGATAAATACGGTTCAATGAAATATTCAAATCCGGCAACGTCACACTGATAGAAGAGTCACGCGTATTCTGAGAGATATTGAATGTACTGGACAGATTCAATCCTATTTCGGGGAAATTGCGCGAATAACTCACACTAGACGTCTTGGTGTTATTTGAATACTGCTGCGGGTTGTACAAACTACTCAGGTTACGCTGGTCATAACTACTGGTCGCAAAGTTCACATTCGCCGAAAAAGAGCTGTTAGGGTTAGCCTTGGCATCCTGTCTGTGACTCCATGCAATTCTGAAATCTTTTGTAACCATATAGTCCGGCATATTCTTCTCACCGGTTTTCGTTACCAGATAACTGGCATTGAAATTACCGCTATATTTATATCTCTTGTTATAATTAGACTGCACGGACAGTCCCCATGAACCTTTCGTAAAGATCTCACCCAACACTTTCAAATCCATACGGTCACTGATGGCGAAATAATATCCCCCATCACGCAAATAAAAACCACGATTCATTTCATCACCGTATGTAGGCATAATGAATCCTGACGAATAACTGCTGTTAAACGGAAAAAATCCGAAAGGAATAGCGATAGGCAACGGCACATCCTCCACCACCAGCTGGGCAGGACCGAAAACCACATTTTTCTTAGGACGCACTTTCGCCATGGAAAGTTTCAGATAGAAGTGAGGATGTTCGTGATTATCACACGTAGTATATCGTCCGTGACGCAAATAAAGTTCATCATTAGCACCTTTCTTCGACTCCTCACTGGTAACGTATCCTTCCCCCTGCTGAGTAACGATATTATTAATGAACCCCTTCTTCGACTTGAAGTTATAACGCATGATTTTTGACTCATACGGAGTCTCGCCATCCTTAAAGACAGGAGTACCTTTTTCCACGCCAGCCGAGTCGGGAACACCACGGGCATACACCGTACTGCTATCCATGTTCATTGTAATCACGGCAGAGGTCAACTCTATTTTCTCATAGTTCACCTTACCGTCACCATACAGATGGGCATATCCGCCCTCAGTGAATACGATAGAGTCATTTGCTTCATAAATAACAGGCGCATCCAACGGCTGTTTCTTTTTAGGTGCAACCGTATCGATAGACAACGTATCTACCAAAGCACTATCTACTTTCAGGGAATCATTACCGGATGCAGAATTCCGCTTTCTGCGTTGAGCACCTGTACTTAAAGAAAGTGACAGGCATGCAAATAGTAGTAGGAATGTTATAAATCTATGTCGTTTTAGTGGCGTCATTCACAAATCATTTACGCTTTTGAGGGGCAAAATTAAGCATTATCCGCCAATAATGAACTATTTAGCGGATATTTAATTTATTTTTAAGGCTTACAAGAAACATTCGCACCAATGGTTAAAACGGATTATCCCATCTTCCCCATAACGTGAAATACTCTTTAACGCCTTCTCCACGCTCTTTTCCCTGTCCAGATGCGTCTTTGAGAAAAACTTGTCGGCAAAGCAAATAACCTGTTCTTCCAGCGAAACCGGAACCATATTCCGATGAGGAACAGGCAACTGCTGGTCAATAATACTTTGCAAAGACATACCCGCTCCCGTATGTCTCTCACAGACCAATGCATGACGCGGAAATCCTTCTTTCCGCATCAGATCAGCCCCCAAATATCCATGACAAATATAAGGATAAGATCCGAAACAACAAATGCCCTCAGCATCCGTCATAAAAATACCAATATCGTGCAGCATCGCCGCCTCTTCCAGAAACTGCTTGTCCAGATTCAATTCCGGATGCTTGCCGGCAATCCATAACGCCTTATCGGCCACCGAACGGCTATGCGCCAGCAGGATATGTTTCAGTTCATTATCTTCAGGATAATATTTATTAATGATAGCAAGTGCGTCCATTCTCAATTAAATTCTTATTTTTGTGCAATATTACAAAATAATCGCCACATATCATGAAAACAAAATACATTTTCCTATACTGCCTCTTGTTTATCTGCAACGCCGTGACCGCGCAAAAGGTTATCACCGGAGCCGAACAGATGGACCGTCTCTTACCTATATTAAAAGGGAAGCGTGTGGCATTGGTTGTAAACCAAACCTCCAAAGTAGGAGAAACCCATCTGTTGGACACCCTGCTTGCAGCGCATATACAAATAAAAAAGGTATTCGCTCCCGAACACGGCTTCCGGGGTGACGCCGATGCCGGAGAAACCATCAGGAACGGAAAAGATACCCGCACGGGAATACCCATCCTGTCCCTTTACGGTAAAAATAAGAAACCTACAGCCACACAGCTACAGGACATAGACCTGATTGTGTTCGACATTCAGGATGTAGGCGCCCGTTTCTATACCTATATCAGCACCATGCAGTATGTAATGGAAGCTTGTGCCGAGAACCGGAAACAACTGGTCATCACAGACCGGCCCAATCCTTGTGATTACGTGGACGGCCCTGTGCGACAGAAAAACCAGAAAAGTTTTGTGGGTATGCACGCCATCCCCATTTTACACGGTTGCACTGTAGGCGAGCTGGCTCAAATGATCAATGGCGAAGGCTGGCTGCCCAATGGCAAAAAATGCGCGTTGACCGTCATCCCCGTGGAAGGCTGGAAACACGGACAACCCTATTCGCTTCCGGTAAAACCCTCTCCCAACCTGCCCAACGACCAGGCAATTGCCTTATATCCTTCACTCTGCCCGTTTGAAGGTACAGCCATCAGTGTGGGCAGAGGTACTCTTTATCCTTTTCAAGTAATCGGTTCACCGGATATCCGTATCTCCTCCTTTTCTTTCAGACCGGAAGCCTTGGAAGGCTTTGACAAGAATCCGATGTATAAAAACCAATACTGCTATGGCAATAATCTCCGCCATATCACCGCCCCGAAAGGATTCTCTTTAAAATACATCATCACCTATTATCAAGCTTATCAAGACCTTGGGAAAGCGGACAAGTTCTTTACCCGCCCGCAATGGTTCGACCTGCTGATAGGGAACCGTACCGTAAGGGAACAAATCATGAAAGGAGCCAGTGAAGAAGAAATCCGTGCAGGATGGCAGAACGAACTGGAAGCCTACAAAAAGATGAGAGAGAAATACCTGCTTTATGAATAATATTTCCTTCCAAGCTGCCGGCTTTCGTCAAAAAAGGAGACAACAACCCAATCTATTCAGGACACGCAGCACCATTCCTCTGCATCCACCAAGCCCCAACCACAAACGGCTTCCCAACCGCCAACACATGGAATCCGTTTCAATCTTCTTTCCGGAAGGCCTGCATACCTTTCTCACCACCCCGATGATATCCGTGTCCTCACATTCCTCATAAAAACGGCAGACGCCATCTCCCTGCATCAGATAACGACTGCCTCTTTTTTGAATAATCCGATGCAATACATACCGGTCTGTCTGCCGGAACAGAATGACATCAAAAAGTTTCAACTCCTCCTTATCATACGGCCCCACCACCACTTCATCCTTCCCATTTCTCAGTAAAGGCATCATGGAATTGCCTTTCACCCGGAACTTCACGCTCCTGCCACTTTTGATTTCCGACTCCACCCACGCAAAGAAACATTCATTCGCTATCCGCTTCATACCCATCTCCATATAAAGTACGACATACTAATTTCACCGCCTCCGCATCGGGCAAACACTCCAGATGATAAACAGGAATGGATGAAACCATCTTTTCCAACAGACTACAAACCCCACTGTATAATTCCTCCTCGTATGCAAATGCAGGAGGAGCAGACGGATGCAAAGCTGCATAAGCCTGCAAAGTGTTCAATCTCCGTATCTTGTTATACGGTGCTTGTGACAAACGTACACATCCGGCCAACGGATAACGCTCCGCCTTATAACAAGGAGTCTTCCCACTCCACGGGCTGCCATATACCCACACGCCCCTCTCTTCATAACGCACAATGGGACTGTCATCATTCAGCAACTTACTTCCTGCTATATTTTCCCTCCACAAACGGGTATGGGTACTTTTTCCGGTTCCGCTTTCACCTAAAAAAAGAACCGCTTTCCCCTTATAAACAATACAACTGCCATGCAAGGCAACCGTATCTTTCCGTACCGTCATCAGGCCATACCCCATCCATAAGGCAAACCTTAAAAGACGGGGAGAATAATTACCATATAAACAGATACCTCTCCCGGTTCCACCCATCGTCCGGAGATAAAGCGACGGTTCTCCCTGCGGAGCCAGTTCCAACAAAAAGCTATCCCCACCCACACCGAAAGTACCGGTTACATCTTCATATCCGAACCCATAGGACTTTCTCGTAAAAGCCGGAAAATCCCAACCGTTTCCCTCCCAAACAGTAAAATCCGGCAACCAAGCACCCCCGTATACATCTTTTGCCGAAACCAGATCCGGTTGCCAACTAAAAGGCTTGAAACCGCTGATACCATCCACCGCCTCCATCAACCTTTCGTCCGGCAATGCGAAGCAGTGGCCACCTATTTTATAAATTCGATCCATTGTCTTTTCCATTTAATCTGATTACACGATGACAATATGCCAACGAGCTTTCCCGATGGGCTATCGTAAGAACAGTCAGCCCCCTACACTCCTTCATCAGACCGAGAAGCATTTCATTGACAGCCCGTTCAGTCTCATTATCCAATGCAGAAGTAGCCTCATCCAGTAGAAGCACCTCCGCTTTCTTATACAAAGCACGGGCTATGCCTACCCGTTGTTTCTGACCTCCCGAAAGCCTTCCTCCCCCTTCACCCAAAGGAGTATCCATTCCTTGCGGCAATTCATCCACCCAAGCATCCAATCTCACCAGCCTCACTATCTCCGCTACCCGTTCCTTATCTATAGACCGACATCCCAAAGCAATGTTTTCCGCCAAGGTCCCATCCAGCACAAACACTTCCTGTTGCACATATCCCACCTTGCGATGCCATTCCTGCCTCGGCACATCGGCAAGCGGCCTGCCATCTATCCGAATAGCGCCTTTATCCGGAGTGATAAATCCCAAAAGCAGATTAAACAAGGTAGATTTACCCACGCCACTCTCACCACAGATACCTACATATTCCCCCTTACGAATAGTACAACAAAAGTCCTTTAGAACCTCTTTACTTTCAGGATAAGCATAGGTGAGGTGTTCTATCCGTATCTCTTTTTGAAAAGAAAACGCTTCCTGCCCCCATGATGGAGAAACTGCTTCCATCCCCTTATCCCCCAACCCTTCCTCTATAATCCGCAGAGAATAGACCGCATTCTGTACTTGTGTCCAACCACCTAAGATGCCGCGCAAAGCGGGTAACAGCCGGAAAGCCGCCACAGCAAAGACACCTACCAGCGCTTTGATATCCCCTGTTCCGAAAACGGTGAGCAAGGTCAGCCCCGATATGACCGCCATTTCGGAAAGGCAAAGAGGAAGATGCTGTATCGTTTCCAGTTTCAAACGGCTCTCACTGATTTTCCTTACCTTCTGGGCGAATACCTGCTGAAGAAAAGGAAACGCCGCATTCAGTTCCAATTCGGCATACCCTTTCATCGTTTCCGTGACCAGCCGGGATTGCTCACGACGAGCCTGCTGCTCCTGCTCACCATAACGGCGCATCGGTTTCCTGATCCCCCATCCGTAAATCAGCATGAAAGGCAGAAAGGCAATATACAGCATCAGTACCGTCAACGGAGCGTAAACCAACAAAGCTGCCGTCACCCAAAAAACAAGCAGCAGTTCTCCTGTCATGCGAAGCAAGGGGGAAAGAAGGTTTAAAGAAAAAGCATAACAGATATAGTTCACCTCATATCCCAGCCGGATACTCCCCCTGCTGCGTATAAACAATAATCCCCGTTGATAGTAAGAAGTAAAGAGAGAAAAGCTGAGCCGACGGTAAAGAGACATCAGAAAATGGTTTTGAAAACGTGAAAGCCCCGCTGCCAAAGCGTTTTTCACCAAAATAAAGACTATTGCCACCAGACAAAATAACAGGGCGGCATCTTTATCCCTCCCGTCATCCAACAGAAAAAACAAGACAGGCAACAGGGCAGCGAGTCCGGCAAAGTCAAGTAATGCGCAAAGAAATACGGCACAAACCACCCTTATCCCCATTTTCCTTTCATCAGGCAACAACAAACGGCAGATTCTTTTCAACATAAACCGCTTATTTTCGTTCCGTCTGGAAGATGGTATGGGGAGAGCGCAGATGCAACAGAATAGAATTTCCAACCCATTTGCACAGTGAAATGCGCAACACGCTGTTGCACGCACGATGAGTATGCAGCATACGTTTGGTTTTATAAACCAGAATGCCCCATTTATTCTTCGCCGGAACTGACATCGTATAGGGTGGCCGGATGATTTCCCGCAAGATTTCCTCCGCCAATCCTTCTCCTCCATATACAGGAACGGAAGTTCCTAAATAATCATTACAGAGGCGGGTCATTGCCAATATCATATTTCTAAAACGAATATCCGTCACTTCCTCAGGAATATGCAGGCCGTATCTATTCAGCAGGCAAGCCCAGTCGCAAAGATGATGAAGTGCCAGGCCGCGTGCATAATGCTGGGCGGCATGAAAAGCGAGAAATACGGTATTAAAGGTGGAAGATGGGATTAAAATGGAGCATTTTCCGTCCAATTCCGCCGATACGGGTTGTAGCAGTTTTTGAAGGAGCTTATCCATCTTCACTGCTATACGGTATGTTTCCGAATTAATGAAGGTTTTATGATTCTCTATCGGAATACCTTTATAGTAAAACACACTATGCTTTTCGGAGTGTTCAAAGTCTACCTCTATTCCTTTTTCTTCCATTAACCGGTCTGCCAGCCGGTTGGCCTCGGCATCACTTTTCCGGGAATGGTCTGCCGAATAAGTGAAGATGTCTATATCTCCCCCTTCCCTGTGCGAAGGAATAGGATAATAGGTGGAGAGACCCACTCCTTTCAACTGGACCGTGGTAATGCCATGCGTTTTATAAAAAGCTGAAAGTTCGGCTATGGTATGGCAGTACCGCAGGTAGCGTTTTTCATAGTTCTCTACCGCCATCGCCCAGTTTAACTTCAAAGCCTTCGGGGGTTGCAAACAGGCCGGCAGGGTTTGTATTCCGTCCCATGCCAAGGCCATCACTCCCTGTTCCACTGCCAGCTTATAGCAACTCTGCCAAGATAACAATGACACATCGGCAAAAAGGGCAGAATTGACCGGAATGGTGTTCAAGGCTGAACACAGCAGAGCAAACAGCATTTTTTCTGATTGGTTCAATTCCATCGGTTCAGTCTATTATAACATTACATTTTTTCAATGAGCTAACCCAAGCCATTGCATCTTGCCGGGCTTGCTGCACCGGTATATGATAGGTTTTAGCCAAGAAACAACCTACCTCGTCTACAGAAAATTCCTTTCCGCAAAACTTGTTCCATAGAAAACGTGCGGAAGAGTTCAGCGAGATAATTCGGGTGAAATCCACATCCGGTGTACCTTGATTGATTATAATGGTTTCTCCGGCTATATGGCGGAGTTTGAAGTTAGAGTTGAGTTTCATAAGCAAAATATAATGTAAAAAGACGGCTGTCCTATCGATAAAACAGAAGGACAGCCGAATTCTTATTATTCAACGTATTTATTATAGTCAGTACCATTCACCAAAGTTTTGTCACCAACTTTTATAGTCATTTCATTAGTCACATCTACTATCCCTACAAATGGACTAACGGGAGTATAAGTTCCTGATTTCTTTTGTTGACTGGCAACAGCACTGAAATTCAAAGCCGCCTGTTCCTGCGAAGTCAGCAAATCAGCAGAACAATTATTGAAAATAATCACTCTATTATGGGTTGTATTATTTGCCACATCTCCAATAAACTTAGAAACATATCCCAAATTGCTTGTACAATCTCCGTTCAACGCCAATGTGATATTACTGGTATGACAATCTGTAAAGGTTACACTATCATACAAAGAACCTACCAAACCACCATAAGAAAATGATGCCGCAATGTTCGCCGTTTCTACCTTACAACCGGTTAATGTAGCTGTTGCATCTGATGTACCTTTGTTTTTTTCGATGTAACCGATCAAACCGCCTACACGGAAAGAGTTGGTCCCTTCAGTCAAAATTTTCACATTCTTAGCTATACAATTGGTATAAGTTGTGCCAGTTCCTTTGGAATATCCCACCAATGAGCCCACCCATTTGGGAGATTTTTCAGCAGAAGGCTCAATCGTTACCCTGTCAAGCGTTATATCCTTAATTGCAGCATTCCCATATACTGCTGCAAACAACCCGATACAAGCTTCGGGAGTATAAATGGTTGCTTGTTGATTTAATAAATACTGGCTCATATTCAGGTTAGAAATCGTATGTTTTCCTCCATCAAATGTTTTGCCGTTTATAACCATCCCCAACCAGGGCTTATTATTCAAATTAATATCTACACACAGTTTAGCATCAGCATCTACTGTTACAGGAAGAGAAGCAGCCGTTGCCGAAGTCGGCGCTTGTTTAGACTGGAACCAAGCCAGTTCGGCCGCACTTTTAATTTGATAAACATTACTCTCCTTCTGAGGTTGGGTCTTGGTTGTTCCATCCCATGTATCCTTAATCAAGATAAAACGATTGTAATCTGTTCCTTTTACTAAAGTCGTACTATTAACCGTAATAGTTCCCCCATCCACTTGAGCAGGAATGAAAGGACTCGTAGCATCAGCCAAAGAATAATGTTTCGCCGCTGAAACAGCAGCATTTATCACCTCTTGTGAAGCATCTTTTGCGTAAGTATAATCTGCAATATCACCATAACCAAAGGACTTCAAGTTTTCTTCGGTGAAAGAAACATCCACACTGCAATCACTATCTATAGTAACCGTACCCACCAGGTTAATATCTCCAATAAACTTGGACATATAACCACTCCAAACTTTAGGACCATAAAAATCACTGGAAAATGCTCCGTATTTTGCACTGGAATTTTCATTGACAGACAACTTGATATTATCCACATCACAGTTATTGAACGTTCTATCCGCACTTCCTTGCACTGTTCCTACCAGACCTCCGATAGAGAAACTACCTTTTATTGTAACGTTACTTGCTGAACAGCCTTTCAATGTCACTGCTTTATCAGTACCACTCATCTTGCCAATAAATCCAATCAAACCGCCTATACGGTAAGCATCCGCACTGTTACTCTCAATCTTCACATTTTTAGCATGACAGTTTTCATACGAAGTTGTACCGTAAGAGTATCCCACCAAAGCACCACTCCATTTTGCATCGGCACCATTACCGGTTACTTCAAAGCCGTCTATCGTGATATTTTTAATCTGAGAACCCGGTTTAGTTGCCGCAACCAGCCCTACACAGGCATTGGGAGTATATTTACTCTGCTCCGAAAGTACAAAATTATCCACCCGTATATTAGAGATGGTATGATTTGCGCCATCAAAAACAGCATTTTCACCCAATACCATGCCAATCCACGGCTGTTGCTTCATATCAATATCAGCACATAGTGTAACATTTCCCGTCATTGTAGCAGGCAGATCTTTTCCGGTTGTTGTTTTAGGAATTTCTTTCGACTGATAGTAAGCCAGTTGTGCAGCCGTATAAATTTTACCATCCGTGGGTGTTGCTTCCGCTACAGAAACGCCATCCCATTCTGATTTAAAATTAAACTTATCGGTATTACTGTCGCCCACTTTCTCAACAACTCCAGATCCATAGGAAGTTACTGTAGTTTCACTGGAATTTCCATCAGCCAATGATATATTTTTCACTGTACCATATACTTCTACATTACCGCCGGCTATGACAAGTTCTTTCACTGTCACCCCTTCTTTTATGATAAGAGTATGATCTGCTGTTTTGGCAGTCACTTTTGCATAAGTGGCTTTACCGTCAACTGCATCCAGAGTAACAGTAGAAGCAGGTAACTCAATCTTAAAAGAAGGTTCCGAAGATACACTACCTGCTTCTACAGCGGGAATAGCCACTCTTACAGTTTTGGCAACAGAAGATCCTTCTCCTTCAGAAGATTCCTTTATGGCAATTTCATTGGAAGCACTGATTTTATCAAAAGAAATGCTGACAGCCTCATTTTCCGAATTACTCTTTTTAGGCAATGCTATTTCCGGTGAATTTTCACTGTCCGGAACGTCTGCTATCACTATCGCATTGGAATTTTTCAATGCTTCGGTGGCTTTCGCTACGCTTTCTACTTCCGTAGGAACCTCGCCTATTACTTTATCGATAGCGACTGTAGCATAAAGTCTTACCCCACGTTCAGCCATGACTCCTTTACCGTCATCCCCTCTGAATGTCTTGATGCTGAGTGTATTCTTATTATCTCCTGCTACTGAAATATTCAGTTCCGGATATGTATTGACAGGGATAGGGAAGTAGAATTCCAAGTCCTGAAGAGCATCGGAAGTTGTAAAATTAATGGTAACCACTTTATTATCTGTTCCACTCACCTCTGTCACATTACTATTCGTTAAAGTTTTTAAAGTGGGTATTCCTTCGGCAGTGAAAGTAATTTCTACATTACCCGCAATATCCGGAGCACCTGTTCCTTGAGATGTCAAGATAGCCCGTGTATATCCGGCAGGGATGTTTTTCACCATAATATAGATTAAAGCCCCTGCATTCTTGAATGAAACTTGATTTTGTGCATCTTTACTTATCAGGCACGCCATAGGTGCCCCGTTGTTATCTTTCGGATTTTCAGATTTATACGTATAAGAAACAGGCATATCATAACTTATCTTTGTCCCATCATATGTTACATCTTCGGAATAAGGATAGTAAGCTACCTTCTTCTCTCCTTCACAGGAACCCGAAAACTCCGCACTCTGTGTACCCGCCTCACTAGAAAGGGTATATTCATTATTCGCATATGAAACAGAATTGTTCGATTGGGAAAATATACCGATTTTATCTCCGGCACTCCACTTTACAGATACCCCATCCATATAAGTTCGTGATTCGACGGATGGTATCGTAGCAACCAATATGTCATTGCCTGTTCTTCCATATCCTTCCTCAAATGTTTCATTTGAGCAGCCACTCATTGCAAAAATAAAAGCGGCAAAGGATAGATACATTATATTTCTCATGATGATAAAATTTTATTAATTCAAAGGCCTGTCTACATAATCAGGAGCACTTACTGCAAATCCTTTTTCCACTTCTACTTCGATAACCTCCACTTTAGGAGCCTCATACATTTCCATATTGTTTGTTTCCATAATTTCCGTACAATAAATTTAGATTTTAATTTTTCAATGATTCTGTTCAGACATTATACGCCCCAATTATACCATAGAATATTTTTTATAGAAAGATGCTATAATTGCCGTCTGTGGGCAGAAGACTCCTGGCGGTCCGGTGACATATACTGTGTCTCCGCAACCTCGACTTGACAGATAACGGGAAATAAGGATTCGCATTCCCGCTTGCAGTGTTGTTTTCATACGTCTGTAAATGTTAGATCAGTCTATCTTGTCAAAAGACTTTGCCTAACTCCCCCTCCTCTGTTCGGCGGTTAACAATAAAAAAGCGTGAGGGCTGTATCTTGTTTATCCTATCGTCGGGCCTTCGCATTGCCTTGTACCTAGATAAACAACAGCCACCCACGCCATTAGGTATATAAATGCCACAGTAATGGCAGGTATATAACACAGACGTGAGCGTTGTTGTTATCATCTTCAGGTACAGTTCAAAGTTGCGAAGTTTGACGATAGAAGATAATTTCAATAACGCTTCTTAAAATATGTAACTTTCTACTACGCCATAGTATAATAGTCGGTACAAATATAATAATTTCTTAAATAGGAAAAACGTTTCTTAGCGATTATTTTTAATAATTGCTACAACAAGCATTAAAAACACTTCTGTATTTCACAATAAATCGACTCAACATAACACCAATATTAATAGAAAGTTATAAGCAATTATGCCCTCATGCTCTCACTAAGAAGTTAACATATTGATAATGAATACTGAATGAATGATGATAGCATATTTCAAAAAGTATCTTTGCCCTCATGCCCTCATTCTACAGAACAAATAAAAAGAGTATATCCATCTGATAACCAACGACATGAACACATACGAAGTCTTAATTCAAAAGTTTGTCAGCCATCGCATTTTGAGCTTTTTCATCACAGTATACTCTATTTTACAAACATCCGATTACATTTTCATGCTGACAAGTTCTACTCATCGTACTTTGATATTTGTTCTTTCTATTATTCGCAATTACTTACTCACTAGTGTGACTAACTCTAATCACAAAGGTGACTAAAGTTAATCACAAGTGTAATTAAGTCTAATCACAAAGGTGATTAAGCAATTTCCCATAGTAAAGAACTGCAATATGAATGACCGATTATCATATAATGATCTCTATATAAACTATCAAGAACTCCATAAAATACAGTAGTTACCGTTGTTTCTCCTAGCAAAATATGATAAGATTCGTGTATATAAAAGGGATCTTGTAGGCATTATGCCACTTTTCTTCACCCAAAACGGCAAAATATACTCTTTTCTCAACTGAGTGATTTTGAAACGAATTCAGCTATATCACATTGAATATAAACACATTATATAGTAATCAGTATAATTAAACAGTGAGAGCATGAGGGCAAATTGTTTCTTCAAAAACATGCTACCATCATTCATTTAGCGCTCATTATAAATGGATTATATACATAATGAGAGCATGAGGGCATATTTGCTTATAACTTTCTATTGTTACATAAGCGTTCTTTGAAATTAAAAGTTTTAGTTACGTATTCGTTCATAAATTTAGAGTGTAACGGTATGAAAAGAATGAATATGCTTACAAACAGAAAGTCATATAGGCAGGTAGATACACCACCCCTTCCTTTACACTCAGGTTTTTAGGATGAATCACATAGCTCCCTCCTATACGCTGACGAAAACTCTCGTTGAACCGGGTAAGAGAACGGATGGAATATTTATCATTCGATTTCACCTCTATCGGAAATATTTTATATCTCAGTTTGCTGTGGTTCGACAGGATAAAATCTATTTCCATGTCGTTGCGATGCTTCTCTTGATTGTATCGCGTGTAGAAGTACAGTTTGTGCCCGGCAGCCACCAACATCTGGGCAATTACGTTCTCGTAGAACATACCCTCGTTCACCGACAGTTTTCCCAATAAGATTTCCCGATAAAGCTCACCGTCAGAAATCTCATTTTCATCAAATGTATGACTGATAAGTAGTCCCGTATCCCCCATATAACATTTCACATATGTTCTGTCCTCATTCAGCGAAAGTCCCACGTTAGGGTCCGAGCAGTTAAAGCATTCATTGGCAATCATCGAATCGGAGAGCCAAAAGAAAGTATCATGATATTTTGGAAAGCTCGCCCCCTTTTCAATGCGATTCATCACTACACGTCTTTCGGAACGAGAAAGAAAAGCCGGAATCTGGTCAAATATACTTAGTACACTCGACCTGTAGCCAGACTTTATCTTCTTTATATCATTCCGGTACAGTGTCAGTATGTCTCTTTTTTCCATATCGGCCATTTCGAAGCTCCGGTTGTTCTCCAGATACGCCGACAGACTTTTCGGCATACCGCCCACAATCATGTATTGGCGGAACAGCAGCATAGCCTTGGCGTGAATCCCCTGCTCCAAAGGTACCTTTTTATCAAAGCATTGGCGAATATATGCCATCAATGGCTCTTCATTCATAGCCCAAGCAAACTCCTCAAAGTCCATGGGGTACATAAGTAGTGTCCTTTCTTCAGAAGGAATGGTAATATCATTTACATTCTCCTTTATGGAGATTAGCGAGCCCGTCTCTATATAGTCGAACCGTCCATCTGCAACCAGATACTTTATCGCTTGCCGGGCTTTCGGAAACTGTTGTATCTCATCAAATATGATAATGGATTCTTTTGGATAAAGCCTCACACCATATTCCGAAGAAAGAATAAGGAAAAAGGTGTCGAGATCATTCATGTAATTGTTAAAGGCCGAAATAACCGAGTCACTAACTTTGTTGAAATCTATCATAAGATAGCTCCGGTATTCATTCTTTGCGAACTCTTCCACAAGAGTGGATTTACCTATCCGTCGGGCGCCTTCTATCAGAAGCGCCTTAGTGCCTGCCGTTTGCTGTTTCCAGACAAGTAGTTTGTCATATAATTTACGCTTGAATATCATATCATTCAATGTTTATCATCTCATCCATATGCAAATTTAATGATATTTTCTGCAATACGCAAATCAAACCCCACATTTACTACCTGCAATACGCACTTTTACAAGATAGCATTTCACCTGCAATGCGCATAAATAGATATTAGAATGTGAGCAGTTAAATAATATCTTCCAATATTGACAATTTCACTCATTCAAATATATCGGCTGATATCCCGATTTTCCACTTGCCTTACTATATCATCCCTTTGTAGGATGAACAATGATCTGTTTGCCGACAACTCTTGGTACTTCCGCAATGCGCTGATTCGTGCGAATTATAGAAATGTGCGAAAAGAGGTTGAACCCGATATGAGGTTTTTGAATTTGTTTTTCAGAAATCTGATGATGGGAGAAAATCATGAGTTAAAGAATGGCTTTGTTGCTCCTCTCTACCCTAATAATCCCAAGCATCCGCGACAAAAGTATCTTTTGACGGTAAAGGGGTTAGCTATTTTCAATTCAACAAAATGATATACAACAACTAATAGGTATCACAGAGTTCAATGAAGAGCAGCCCATGTTACAGAACATTTTCCACATTTCTGCTTTACTCCTAGCAACATCCCATTATGAAATTCCATGAAACTTTCATTCAACCTCCTCACATTCTTCTCACTCGTTCCGCTTCGCATCATCACCTGCACCCATACTCTCAAGATACTGCAATTCCCGTTCCGCAAACTCACGGTTCTCCTCCTCTCCCAGCATTTGATAGAGCAGTTCCCTAGCTTGCGAATAATATTTCAAGTTTACTAATACTTGTGCTGCCCTGCGCCGAAGAAAATGATAAAGTGGAAACAAGGTATTCTTTTCATCACCATACATCTTTATCTGACTGCCAACCAAACTCACCATAGAATAAATATACTCAAGAGCTCCTGTATCCTTCATTTCGACGAGACAGTTGGTAAAATCACGAATCGCATGAATGGATGAATTTCTTTTAGCATTAGTCAAATAATAATAAGCCTTTTCAAAATGCCCTAATGTGAGATAAACAAAACCGATATGATAACAAATCACATAATATTCTTCCTTGCCACGCTCCGGCAATTCTGTCCAGTGGACTTGATAATACCGAAAAATAGAAAGATAACACCCCAACGCCTGAAGATAACATTGCTGCCTGAAAAATTTCTTCCCCCAATAAATAGTAGTCTGCAAGGTAGGCTCGGTATAAGCCAGCAACGCCTGTTGTTCCTCCGTCAGTTCGTCAAACTGTTTGTTTGCCGCTTTTTCTTTAGCATCGTCCAACATATATTTCAACTCCCAATAATCATCATGATCCGTTGTCAATCTTACCTCAATCATACTACTGAATACTCTGCCTTTTTGGGTTTCATCGAAAAAAGCATCTACCCTGTCCGTCCGCATAGCCGACAACTTATAATAAAGAGATCGTTCATTACTGCCTTCAGCTTTCTCCAACGCAATCACCAACTGCCCTTCGGCAAGTGTGATACAGATCAGAGCATCTTTTCCCGCCTGTCCTTTTTCATCCATCACAGCATCTTTCAACCTAAAAGAAAGAATAGACAATAATTCGGTACGCCTCTCTATCCGCCCATTGCAAACCAGTGTCATTCCCTTTATATCTTCCTGTTTCACTGTACCAAAAAGAGAAAGAATATCCTCTATCTGATCCATATCTTGCCGGGAAACATCGACAGGTTCCAACAGCTTACCATGTCCAATCTCCAATTTTCGTCTCAACAAAGCCAAGCGATTTTCGAATTCTTTTTTCACCAACATGTCTTGTATTGAAGCAGATTGTTCTGCCAACTCTTTAAAACTACGGGCTATCATAAAAGATGACTCAAGCAATACCCGCAAATGTTGTTTTAACTGAGTTTCACTGCCCGACAAGAACAGACAGGCAGACAGACAAGCCGTAAAAGGTGTCTCACTTTCTCCATCCTCATGACTTTTACGCAAATAGCAAGTCCAAGCTGTGTATCGGCAGTTAATGTTGTTAATGTCAAAAACTATTTTTTTAGACTGTTCATAGCTACATGCGTAAAAATCTTTATAATATAACTGAATATTCTGACCTGTTTTTTCTCTTAACAAATGAAAATAACCTCCTTGAAAACCGATGATAATGGCATCAGCATCAATTCTCTTCACTAGTTCACAGTGCATGGACTGCACGAACCTGATAAGTTCATCGGTGGTCATCGCCGAATAAATCTTTTCTTGCTGCTTTTTCGGCTTTGTAACAAAATGATAAACTGTTACGAAAACCACCATCATAGATACGAAGACGACAGAAATAATCATATCTTGTTACAGTTAATCTTTGTATGTCTGTAAAAATACAAAATTAATCGGGAAATGTTAGAAGTGATAGGATATTTTAATGAATTCCCCTAAGAAGTTACTTAAAAATCCGGTTCAATCAATTCCTTCCGATGCATCCGGTGCCACCTCCACAAAATCATAAGACATAGAGGAAATTCCATTGGAGATATTCTGAAATACCTAAAAATAGGGATTGTCCATATCCATATTTTCATCGAACTTTGCAACCCCAAAAAACGAACAAATGAAGATACTTTATATAATACTGTTTATACAAATAGGATGGATATTTCCCCTCTCCGCACAAAAACAAGATTCCATTTATATCGGAACGCGTCATACATTGTTTTCTGAAATACTGAATGAAGAAAGAAAATATTGGATTTATGTACCTGAGACCAAAGCTGGTGAAAAAGGAAAGGCTTATCCGGTTCTTTATCTATTGGATGGAGATTCCTTCTTTCATTCCGTGGTTGGTTTTACGCGTTTCTTCTCTTCTTCTAAAACCTCAAACTTGCCTCCTTGCATCGTTGTGGCTGTTTTAAACACAGACCGGACCAGAGATTTCACTCCTACTTGCTCAGCCGCCCGCCGGGATGGTACCATTTGTCCCTATGATAAGCCGGCAGGTGGTAGAGCTGAACAGTTCCATCGCTTTCTGATAGAGGAACTACGTCTGGAAGTGGAAAATAAAGTTCCTGCCAACGGTACAAACTTTCTTGTCGGACATTCATACGCAGGTTTATTTACCCTACAGACACTGTCAAATCATCCCGAGTCTTTTGACTCGTATATAGCAATAGACCCAAGTTTATGGTGGGACCGAGGAGTCTTTCTACAACAAGCAGCAAAGAATGTTTATCAAAAAGACTTCTCCGGCAAACATTTGTATGTTGCTTTCGCCACCCGCCAACGTCCTGCAATCAAACTTATCCAGTTTTCATTGGCCGACAGCTTAAAAAATAAGATCATCCCTGAAATGAAAAACAAGCATTTGCATGTCGTTTATAAAAAATTTCCCGACGAGGTGCATGGCACCATTGCTCTTCCTGCCATTTTCGATGGATTAAAATCTCTATTTCATAACACTATTTCAACCAAAGAGGCAACATGATAATTTCTTGCAGTATTCGGTTTCTCATCTGTTACAAATACGCTCCGGTTTACTATTGGTAAAAATAACATAACTGATGCCTATATTGTAGCCACTCGCTCAATTCCGGGGTATTGCACGGCTATAATTCTCACATCCCCTTCTGTTTAACATCAATTTAAGATTTCAAATTCTATACTTATCATTTTCTAGAATAACAGATTGAGACATTGTATCAACCTTGGCTACAGATTTATGCTATTCTTTCCGGAAATCATGTAATTAGGGTTATAACATCTGTAATTTATCTACACTGTATTTTCAGTCATGTACTTATCTTTGCATCAAGATTCTGGAATTCAAAACTTAATAAAATCAAGTGATAATGAAACGTATACCAGTCATCATGATTGCAAGTTTATTTGTTATAGGAATACCTGCCATAACACAGTCCGATCCGGTTCCCAAGAAAAATGGTAATAAGTATGTGCTTTACGAAAAACGTACAGATAACGGGGCGGTCTGTCACCTATTTCAAGCGCAACAAGCGAATGGATGTTTGGAAAAACCGATGGTAAAGGGTACACTGTTTCGCTGTGGTGTATGGCACATGGAAGAAATCAAAGGAAACCCGAAATCACAAGAGGCATACAAAACGAGTAAACAAGTATAGGAAAAAAGAATATTATGACATTAGATGATTTTTTGAATCATATTGAAGCCGGCGGTGCACTCAATACACCGGAAATCTATCGGCTGATGGATGAAATGAGCGATGAAGCCCGGCGCGTTACCTGTGAGATAAACAACTCGTACCATTCACAAGAAGAATTGCGTGCGTTCATGTCGCGCCTGACCGGTAAACCTGTGGACGAAACATTCAAGATGTTTCCTCCGTTCTACACAGACTTCGGCAAGAATATTACCATCGGGCGTCGTGTCTTTATCAATGCCGGTTGCCACTTCCAGGATCATGGCGGTGTGACGTTGGGTGACGGCTGTCTTATCGGGCATAATGTGGTCTTTGCCACGCTCAATCACGGTACGGCTCCCGAAGACCGCGGGGCGATGTATCCGGCGCCTATCCGGTTAGGCAAAAATGTATGGGTAGGTTCCAACTCCACCATCCTGCGGGGTGTGACCGTGGGTGACAACGCCATTATCGCCGCCGGATCTGTGGTGACGAAAGACGTAGCGGCCAACACGGTTGTAGGAGGTGTACCGGCAAGGCATATCCGAGATATCGACAGGAACGAAAAGTGATAGCCTATGGAATCGGAATCACTAACCAACCATACTGCCATCCTTGTCAGATCCATCCGAACGGTACACCATACTGAACGGGTTGTGCGGATTGGTTCTACCGGGCATTACACTGACCAACTTTCCGGAGTTCTCGTTGTATTCCCTTCTTCCGGTTGAAACGACGAGTGCCATGCCTACTGCCGGAGTCGGCCGTATCATAATCTGCAATACATCTTTATCGACGGCAGATTTTGCACAAGACTCTTGCTACTGTCCGATATCGGTTTCTCCATCATCATCACCAATGCGGCAAGAAAAAGAGGCTGATTTTCCTGATCTGCTTGAAGTGGGAACGTTGGATGAGATGCATGTAAAATAATGTCTGTAATTGAGGTTATACAATCAGTAATCCATCTACCGGCTTTTCCTGTAATCCGCTGTAATTTTGCACTATGAAAAGAAAACAAGAAACAATAAAAATTTAAATTACATCGGTTATGAAACGTACAACTATTTTAATGGCTGCTTTCCTCTGCCTCTTCAGCCTGACGGAAAGCCCGGCACAAAACACTCACAAAAATATGGAACAGTTAAATCTGACACAGGAATGGGACAAGACGTTCCCGAAGAGCGACAAGGTGAACCATAGCAAAGTGACTTTCGTAAATCGTTACGGCATCACGCTCGCTGCCGACCTGTATGCACCGAAAACGATTTTCGGAGGTAAGCTGCCTGCTATTGCTGTCAGCGGTCCGTTTGGAGCTGTAAAGGAACAGTCGTCGGGGCTGTATGCCCAGACATTGGCCGAACGAGGATTCCTGACGATTGCTTTCGATCCTTCGTTTACCGGTGAAAGCGGTGGACAGCCTCGCAGCGTAGCTTCGCCAGACATCAACACCGAAGACTTCTCGGCGGCGGTGGATTACCTCGCGACACGTCCGGATGTGGATGCCGAACGAATCGGCATCATTGGCATTTGTGGTTGGGGTGGTTTTGCTATCAATGCGGCTGCCAACGACACACGTATCAAGGCAACGGTAGCTTCCACAATGTACGACATTAGCCGCTGTACAGCAAACGGTTACTTCGATGCCGCTGACAATGCAGATGCACGCTACAAAATGCGTCAGGAGTTTAACGCCCAGCGCACGGAAGACTACCGTACTGACACTTATCCCCGCACCGTGATGAATCCGGAGCCTGCCGGTAATGCACCGCAGTTCATGAAGGATTATTACGATTATTACAAAACCGAACGGGGTTATCATCCTCGTTCCATCAACTCCGGTTTGGGCTGGAACAAAACCTCCAATCTTGCATTTCTCAACGCACCTATCCTTGCGTATGCCGATGAAATCCGCAGTGCCGTGTTGCTCATTCATGGAGAAAAAGCTCACTCCCGCTATTTTAGTGAGGATACTTTCAAGAAGCTGAAAGACGATAATAAAGAACTGATGATTATTCCCGATGCCGTACATACGGATTTATATGACCGGACAGACATTATTCCATTCGATAAGCTGGAGGAATTTTTCAAAGAATACTTAAAATAGAAGGCTTCAAGAAAAAGAATGGGATAGCGCAGAAAGCGAAAATATATTGCCGATGTGGGTGGCTGACATGGATTTCCGTACAGCCCCCACTATCGTCGATGCTTTACGCCGACGGGTGAAACACGGTATTTTCAGTTATACCCGTGTGCCCGACAGTTACTACGAGGCTGTTACAGGCTGGTTCGCACGTCGTCACGGTTGGACGATTGACCGTGAATGGATAATTTACACATCGGGCGTAGTCCCAGCCATCTCGGCAGTCATCAAGGCTTTGACCGTTCCGGGAGATAAGGTATTGGTGCAGACCCCAGTCTATAATTGTTTCTTTTCTTCAATCCGTAACAATGGGTGTGAAATGGTATCATCACCGTTGGTTTTTGCAAGTAATACTTCCACCATCGATTATGAAGATTTAGAGCGTAAGACTGGTAATCCGAAAGTGAAGGTGATGCTGCTGTGCAATCCTCACAATCCTGCCGGAAGGGTGTGGAAACGTGAAGAACTGGTACGTATTGGTGAAAATAGAACGCAACTATATACTTTACCATACCAAGCATTACGTATAACAAAGTAAATAGTTGCGACTTAATTTTTTATCTCATTTTTTCTTTTCTTCCATAACTGCCAACTATTGATTATATTCTGCCATACCACATAACTACCCGGACCGACAGACGATAAAGGATTAAGATACGTAACCGCCATCCAAATAGCTAGTACTGTATTTTTTTGCCCCAATGCCTGTCCTGCACTTATACGGTCATTATATGCACTACCAATTCTTTTACCAAAATAAAATTGTAAGCAACAAGTTACTAAACCGGCAAAAGCAATCAACATCTCTACCGTTACATCAGCAGTACTGTTAACCAAAGAGCGAGTAGTCTGCCCCATTACAATGGTCAATGCTACCGCCCATAAATAAAAAGCCGAAGTATGATATTTCAGTAAAAACTTGTGGAGCCGGGGAATATAATAACGGAATAATAAAGCGATAAAAAACGGTGCAAGCAACAATGGAAAAACCTTACTTAAAATCTTAAGAAAAGCAATACCAAAAGTAACATCTGTATGTGGTTCAACCAATGGAAATATCAAAGGAACTGCTATTGCAGCCAAAATATTTGAAAGCAATGTATAAGTAGTCAAACTGGAAGCACTTCCACCTAGTTTTCCCGTAATTACTGCCGCTGCCGTAGCAGTAGGACAAATAAGACAAACCATAGCCGCCTCGAATATCTCCTTATAAGATTCATCCATCGGACAAAATATTAACAACAACGCAATAATACCACAAGAAATGGCTTGAATAGCCAACAACCAGCCATGCCATACTCTAGGAACCAACTCTTTTGGTTCAATTTTACAGAATGTAAGCAACAATTGGGCAAAAATCAAGGAAGGAGTTAAAAAAGAAATCAACCCATTCATAAATGGCTTTGTCGGCTCCAGAAAAGTGAAGTTGGCAAAAACAAAATAACCGATAACTCCTGCAAGCATCGCTAGAGGTAACGTCCAATTCTTCATAAACTTAAACAAGTCCATCTTTCAATATTTATTTTAGAATACAAAATAAAAGAATTTAGTCCAAACACTCGTCTATTTTTCGGGTTTTGTGGCAAGTTTCGAATAAAAAACGCAAAACTTAAAGACAAAAGCCGAGTTTTCACTAAAAATCGCTACATTTGCAACTTAATTGATATGAAAACCGATAGACTTAAAATAATATTCCTGTTGTGTAGCCTGTGGCTGGTCTTTCCCTGTTTCTGCCTGGCGGCAAAGGGAAAGGACTTTGTAGTCGTCATTGATCCCGGTCATGGCGGACATGATCCCGGTGCTATCGGCAGACGTGGAAAAGAAAAAAACATCAATCTGAACGTAGCTTTAAAAGTAGGACAACTGATCCGAAATAACTGTAATGACGTAAAGGTAATATATACCCGGAAAACAGATGTCTTTATCCCTTTGGATCGTCGTGCACAAATAGCCAATAATGCCAAGGCCGATTTATTCATCTCTATACATACTAATTCCATAGCCCGTGGCAGAACTGTACGGGGAGCAGAGACTTATACGTTAGGACTCCACCGTACTGAAGAAAATTTAGAAGTTGCTAAAAAAGAGAACTCGGTTATTTTGATAGAGGATAATTATGAACAACGTTATGCCGGATTCAATCCAAATTCTTCTGAAAGCTATATTATTTTTGAATTTGTACAAGACAAAAATATGGAGAAGAGTGTAAAATTAGCCACTCTTATCCAAAAACAATTCAAGAATACAGCCAAACGAATAGACAAAGGAGTACATCAAGCCGGATTCCTAGTTCTACGTGCCACTTCCATGCCTAGTGTTTTGGTTGAATTAGGCTATATCTCAACACCGGATGAAGAACAATATCTTTTATCCGATGCAGGCACTACGGCGTTATCTAACAGCATTTATAAAGCATTCCTCAATTACAAGCGCGAACATGACGCCCCCATCGGCCGCAGCAGAGTACAAGAACAAGAATTACCGGAACCAGAAAACAAACCGAAAGAATCAAGAATAGAAATACAAACTGCGGAACCGGACACTGCAACGGAACCGGACAAGATTACCAAAAAGCCTGTGCCTGCCACACAAAAAAAGATCACAGGCGACCAAGCCCGAACATCTGCCAAGCCTGTATTTAAAATACAAATATTGGTATCAAACAAAATATTGCCCAAAGGAAGTAAACAACTGAAAGGTGTATCACCTGTTAGCTATTACCGCGAAAAAGGACTTTATAAATATACTTACGGAGAAAATACGGATTATAATAAAATACTACGCATGAAACGTAATATTACTCCTAAATTTAAGGACGCTTTCATTATCGCTTTCAAAAACGGAGAGAAAATGAATGTGAACGAAGCCATCAAAGAATTTAAAAAGAATAGATAATATAAAAGGTATAATTGAAATGACGAAAGAGGTAAAAATAGGATTAATAGGCATCGCTGCATTGGCTATGCTGATCTTTGGTATCAACTACCTGAAAGGAATAAATATGTTCCAATCTGCCAATTACTATTATGTAGAATATACAAATATAAACGGATTAGCCGGATCAAGCCCCGTCTTTGCCAATGGTTATAAAGTAGGTACAGTAAGAAATATCAATTACAACTATGCAAAACCGGGACATGTCACAGTAGAAGTGGAAGTGGACAAGGAAATGCGTATCCCCAAAGGAAGTACAGGAGAACTGGTTACAGAAATGCTGGGAACGGTAAAGATGAACTTACTCCTTAACTTTAATTCTACAGAATACTATCAACCGGGAGATACCCTGCCCGGCAAAACGAATGCGGGGCTCATGGGAGCCGCTGAAGAAAAGCTAGTTCCTCAAATAGAGCAGATGTTACCCAAAATGGATTCTATCCTATATTCATTAAATAAAATATTAGCTGATCCTGCATTGAGTGCAACCTTGCACAACGCAGAAAAACTGACAGCCAATCTGGATGTGACAACACGTCAATTAAACATGTTAATGCAAAAGGATCTTCCGCAACTTACTGGAAAATTAAACACAATTGCTGATAACTTCATTGCTATCAGCGACAATTTGAAAGGTATTGATTATGCTTCAACGTTCAATAAAATAGACTCCACTTTATATAATGTACAAATGCTGACAGAAAAACTCAATCGCAAGGACAACAGTATCGGATTGCTATTCAATGATCCTACTTTCTACCAAAATTTGAGTGCGACGACAGCAAACGCTGCAACCTTATTGGAGGATTTGAAAGCGCATCCTAAACGTTATGTACATTTCTCTTTGTTTGGCAAGAAAGATAAGTAACATATTTGCTAATTTAAAAATATTCTAAATAAGTCTACTCAACCATTTTTCCACTTATTTTCAGTAAATGACTGCAAATAGGGAAGAAATACCATGTAGACTTATTTCATTTAAAATAAATAAAAGCCTATTTTGACTGTTAGTCAGCTAAGAATCAGTCAATTATCAAACAACAAGAATCTTTCAAAAGCCTTTAGATAGAGGTTTTTATAAGTAACTGAAACTAAAGATATTACTCTTTAAAAATAAAAAGCAAGAAAAAAGCGATTTGTTTTTTCAGAAATTCATTTCGAAATTTGCATTGTAGAAGTTTCGCTTTTTATAATAAATGTTTCATATGATTGAAAACGATCACGTCGTTTTATGGGGTCGTTGCCTGAACCTTATCAGAGACAACGTACCAGAAACGACCTTTAAAACGTGGTTTGAGCCTATCGTACCGCTTAAATATGAGGACAAGGCACTGACAATTGGCGTCCCCAGCCCATTCTTCTATGAATTTCTAGAAGAAAAGTTTGTAGACTTGCTGCGCGCTGCCCTATATAAAGAAATTGGGGAAGGAACGCAGCTTATGTATTGTATCTTGACCGATAAGACCAACCATATAACTGTTAACATGGAGGGAAGCAAACGCTCTTCAGCACTACCCACACAAACAGTTATACGAGATGGTAACAAGGCACCTAATCCAATGCAGGCACCGGCTCCGCAGGATTTAGACCCACATTTGAATCCAAATTACAATTTTGAGAATTTCATAAAAGGAAATAGTAATGAGTTCTCACGTACAGTAGGAGAAACTGTAGCTAAAAATCCGGCAAAAACATTCAACCCTTTGTTTTTGTATGGACCATCCGGTGTGGGCAAAACTCACTTGACTAATGCTATTGGTACCCGCATCAAGGAATTATATCCTGAAAAAAGAGTATTGTACGTATCAGCACATCTGTTTCAGGTGCAATACACTGACTCTGTTCGTACCAATCATTTCAATGATTTCATTAGTTTTTATCAAACCATAGACGTTTTGATTATTGATGATATTCAAGAATTCGCCGGAGTAACCAAAACCCAGAACACATTCTTCCACATCTTTAACCATCTGCACCAGAACGGTAAGCAACTTATTCTGACTTCTGACCGTGCGCCGGTAATGCTACAAGGTATGGAAGAACGCCTTCTGACCCGCTTTAAATGGGGCTTAGTGGCCGAATTGGAAAAGCCGGACGTAGAATTGAGAAAGAATATCTTACGTAATAAAATACGTCGTGACGGTTTGAATATACCGGAAACAGTAATTAATTATATTGCTGAAAACGTAAATGAAAGTGTACGTGAATTAGAGGGCATCATTAATTCACTTTTGGCACAATCCATTATTTTCAAGCGTGATGTTGATTTGGATTTGGCTGAAAGAATTGTACGAAAAGCTGTACGCTGTTGTGAGAGCAAGCCTGTCACAGTAGAAGATATCATACAGAAAGTATGCAGCCATTACGAGATAGAAGAATCTGCCATCCATACTAAAACAAGAAAAAGAGAAGTGGTACAAGTACGTCAGGTAGCTATGTATCTGGCCAAAAAACATACAGACTCCTCTTCTTCCAAAATTGGTCAATTAATAGGTAATAAAGATCATGCAACCGTATTGCACGCTTGCAAAATAGTAAAAGACCAAGTAGAGGTTGACAAAGCATTTAAAGCGGATATTGAGGAAATTGAAGCTTCTCTCAAAAGGAAATAGAATAAAACCACAGAGGTGCGCAAAGGGCATTTTCTTTATTTCCCTCTGCGCACCTCTGTTTTAAGATTGATAGTTCCCGGCAATTCACTTCTCAAAACCCTGTTTCTTCAAGGTTTCTTTCAAAGTTACAGACATACATTCATTATCCGACTTCTTGTATCTGACCTCAGTAAATACCTGAGCCAGTGTTTCCTTATGATTTTCTTTAATAAACTGATGATTTTCCGGAAGTGACTCTTTATATCTATAAATACGATCAATATCCTCTTTGGTATAATCATGATACAATTCTTCATGCAAAATACCCTCTATAGGAAGACGATCGACTTGTGGAGGGCATTCATCCGGATATCCTACTGTAATAGTAGCCACCGGCATAACCAATTCCGGCAACTGAAGGATATCAATAATCTGATCAGGATTATAAATCGTTGTTCCCAAAAAACAAATACCTAATCCATTTTCCTCAGCCAATGTACAAAAGTTCTGAGTCACAAGCAATGCATCCGTAGCAGCATTCAAAAAAGAAATGGGATTGTCATAACCCGGTACCGCCTTACGCTCTCTGCACCATTTACTAAAACGGTTAAAATCCGCACAAAAAGTCAGTACAACCGGAGCACCTGTTACCATCGGTTGATTAAAATGGGCAGGTGCCAATCTCTCTTTCATCTGCTTGTCACGAGTCACAATCACACTATATAATTGCATATTACCCATTGTAGAAGCACGGAACGCCTTTTCAAGCAAATCATTTAACAAAGAAGCAGAAATATCTTCCTGCTTATATTTACGGATCGTCCGTCTATTATTTATCGATTCCATATATATTTTTCTTGCAAAGATAAAAAAAGAAAAGAGTAATAATGCATTTTTTGCAAAATATTATATGCTAAGAATCTGGCCTTTTCAACTAGTCAATCACTCATCCCCTCCATCAAAATTTTCAAAACAGAAAACTTCTACAAATAAGCAAGCATATATATCTTTTGATAATCAATAAATTAACAAATATTCTTGGATAACTTTCAATTTGTTGAAAACTTATCTGCTTTTTATTTTGTTAATTGAAAAAACATATATAGCTTTGCCGAAACTTTTATTATAATGAGTTGTAACTTCTACACTAAAACAACTTATTGATATTACAGTAAATCTAAAAATAAAAGTGGAAAGACAAACGTACACCTATGACGAAGCTTTTGAAGCATCTTTACAATACTTCAAAGGTGATGAACTTGCTGCAAGGGTTTGGGTAAACAAATATGCAGTAAAAGATTCTTTCGGGAACATTTTCGAAAAGTCTCCCGAAGATATGCATTGGCGCATTGCAAATGAAGTAGCCCGCATTGAAGCTAAATATAAGAACGGGTTAAACGCACAGCAGCTTTACGAATTATTGGATCACTTTAAATACATTGTTCCGCAAGGTAGCCCTATGACAGGTATCGGGAACGACTTTCAAGTGGCTTCCTTATCAAACTGCTTTGTCATTGGAATTGATGGAGCAGCCGACTCATACGGAGGTATAATCCGCATTGATGAAGAACAAGTACAATTAATGAAACGTCGTGGTGGCGTAGGACATGATTTATCTCATATACGACCAAAAGGTTCTCCGGTTAAAAATTCAGCACTGACTTCCACCGGACTGGTGCCTTTCATGGAACGTTATTCCAATTCAACACGTGAAGTAGCGCAAGACGGACGTCGTGGTGCTTTAATGTTAAGCGTATCCATCAAGCATCCAGATTCAGAAGCATTTATTGATGCCAAAATGACCGAAGGCAAAGTAACCGGTGCTAATGTATCCGTGAAACTAGATGATGCATTTATGCAGGCAGCTGTAAATGGCACTCCTTACAAACAACAATATCCGGTAGATTCCGATCAACCTGTTTTCACGAAAGACATTGATGCATCTGCGTTATGGAAAAAGATTGTCCATAACGCATGGAAGTCTGCTGAACCCGGTGTATTATTTTGGGACACCATCATCCGTGAATCCGTACCAGACTGTTATGCCGATTTAGGATATCGTACTGTTTCTACCAATCCTTGTGGTGAAATACCCCTGTGTCCCTACGATTCTTGTCGCTTATTAGCTATCAACTTATACTCATACGTAGTAAACCCTTATACAAAGGAGGCTTACTTTGATTTCGACTTATTCAAAAAGCATGTGGCATTGGCCCAGCGCATTATGGATGACATCATTGACTTGGAATTGGAAAAAATCGAGAAAATCATAGCTAAAATCGATTCCGATCCCGAAAGTGAGGAAGTAAAAGAAGCAGAGAAACATTTATGGGAAAAAATTTATAAAAAGAGCGGACAGGGAAGACGTACAGGCGTAGGTATCACAGCTGAAGGGGATATGCTTGCCGCTATGGGGTTACGCTACGGAACAGAAGAAGCAACAGAGTTTTCTGAACAAGTACATAAAACAATCGCTCTGGAAGCCTATCGTTCATCTGTTAACATGGCAAAAGAACGTGGAGCATTCGCTATCTATGACAGTGAACGAGAAAAAAACAATCCGTTCATCAACCGCTTAAAAGAAGCTGATCCAGAATTATATGAGGAGATGAAAAAATACGGACGACGTAATATCGCCTGCCTGACCATAGCTCCCACCGGAACTACCAGCCTAATGACCCAAACTACTTCCGGCATAGAGCCGGTGTTTATGCCGGTGTATAAACGTAGAAGAAAAGTCAATCCGAATGATCCTCAGACACACGTAGATTTTGTAGATGAAACAGGAGATGCATTTGAGGAATATATTGTATTCCACCATAAATTTGTGGAATGGATGACAGTAAACGGTTACGATCCCACCAAGCGTTATACACAAGAAGAAATTGACAAATTGGTAGAAAAGTCACCTTATTATAAAGCCACATCAAATGATGTAGACTGGCTGATGAAAGTAAAAATGCAAGGACGCATCCAAAAATGGGTTGACCATTCAATCAGCGTAACTATCAATTTGCCCAATGACGTAGATGAAGCATTGGTAAACCGCTTGTATGTAGAGGCATGGCGTTCAGGATGCAAAGGATGTACCGTTTATCGTGATGGCTCCCGCTCCGGAGTTTTACTTTCTACCAAAAAGGACAAGAAAGACAAAAAAGAAGAACTTCCCCCTTGCAAACCACCTACGGTAGTAGAAGTGCGCCCCAAAGTACTGGAAGCGGAAGTAGTACGTTTCCAAAACAACAAAGAAAAATGGGTTGCATTTGTAGGCTTGTTGGATGGACATCCATACGAAATCTTTACCGGTCTGCAAGATGATGAAGAAGGTATTTCATTGCCCAAATCGGTCACTACCGGACGCATCATCAAAAACATTGATGAAGAAGGCAACAAACGATATGATTTCCAGTTTGAAAACAAACGTGGATACAAAACAACCATTGAAGGTTTGTCTGAAAAGTTCAACAAAGAATATTGGAACTATGCTAAATTGATTTCGGGTGTACTTCGTTGGAGAATGCCTATTGATCGTGTTATCAAACTGGTAGATTCTCTGCAACTTGACAGTGAAAACATTAACACATGGAAAAATGGTGTAGAACGAGCACTGAAAAAATATGTAACAGATGGTACTAGTGCCGAAGGACAAAAATGTCCCAATTGCGGAAATGAAACTCTCGTATATCAAGAAGGATGCTTGATCTGCAAGACTTGTGGCACATCGAGATGTGGATAATGGTTTATTATATAATGTAACAACACAAAGGAAAAGCTCCTTCATGACTTTCGTGAAGGAGCTTTTTTATATAAACAAAATAAATCCCTTTTCTATCTTACCCCTACAATACGATGAAACCGTTCCACAATACGCCTTCCTAAATCCATACGCGTACTATCTACTTTATGAATGGCAGCAGGAGTCACATCATCTTTATATTTGGCTTTACCTACACGTATTTTCATCTTATCCAGATTACCGGAAATATTCACTCCAGCCTTAAAAGGCAAAGGCGATTTCAAAATGGATATATGATATTTAAAATTCATATCCAGTCCTTGCTCTCCCCCTATGGCAGCTTTATAACGATCTATAGACACTTGAAATGGATAAACAAGAACACTACCGTCATTAACAACTACATTAACCGAAATACTATCAAATACATTCTTCTTTTTATTTTTAAACATCAACATCTTTGAAATTTCGGCAAAGGTCTCACCATCCATCAACACCAAACTGTCCCCTTTTATATACATGGCCGAACGCAAAGTAGGTATACGAATATTCATATTTGAATCCAGACGTGCCTCTGCAGCCACATCAAACTGAACCCTTCCTTCAAAAGATCTCAGCATAGGTACAATGGTATCCATTGAAGGTATAAAATCTACCAGCTTAGCTATATTTATATCCCTAATTTTAAAGTCAAAGCCTGTATATCCTCCTCTGACTGAATCCGCACGATATACCATAACCGCCTTCATATCAGCATCCAATGCACGCATTTCCAAATTTCTTAAATATAATGTACGATTTTTCAAATCTACCTTTCCACACACATCTTCAAATTCCACCTTTTCAAACACTACTTTTTTCAAATCTGTCTGTAATTCAAAATCCAAATTACCCGGTAACACAAACAGCTTCATTTCTGTTGGAGACACTGTGTCTGTCACCGCCACAGATACTGAATCTTCAGATAAAGAGAATGAATTTATCAATTGATTACAATCAATCATCTCAGAAGAGATTGCTAAACGCGCTTTTAAAGTTTCATTTTTAGTCATCGCACGATATAATCCCATTACCTCACCGGTAGCAACCATATCTGAATGCCCTATTTTCAAAGAGGCATTTCTTAATGTTATTTTCGGACCATCTACTGTTACAGCTGTCTTACGTACTCGTAAAGGTAAACCAAATTCAGGAGTATGTACCAACAACCTATCAAAACCAACAATCCCCCGAGGTATCCATAACGAATCATTTTTCTTTTCCAATTTCGCCTTAATACCTGCCACGCCTAACGCCAACTTCGTTTCATTGGCATTAAAGAAAAGAGAATCCGTACGCATGGAAAAGCTAATCATCGGCATCGCCGAATTTTGTTCCTTCGGAGCAAGTTCGCCAGTTCCAGCAGTCTTGCCACTATATATTTTAAGCGAATCTCCTATATTCGCACGCAATTTATTCATTTCCAATTCACATTGCAAAGTGACAATCTTTGTGGTATCTTGAGGATTGGTTGAAACAACCTTCGCTTTCATCCGATCTATCTCTGAAACAAATTTCCTACTATTCAATATTATTTCTCTGATATCCAATTCGGCCTGCAAAGTTTCACTATCACTGAATTTTAAATCGGCATTACCTAAAAAATTAAAATCTTTAGCAGTGTCTTTTAACTCAAAATCCTTTAAAGCCAATCTTCCCCCTAACCTGATACGTCCAATATCCTGCTTTTTCAAAGAAGAAAGACGACATTTTAAATTTAAACCCGCATCTAATTTACCACGGATGGTTACATTTTCCTGCAAAGGGAAAGTTTTAGCTAAAGCATCCAAGTCAACTGTAGATTCAGTATGAAGTGTTATAAGTGGATCTACCAATAAATCCTCCACTTTGGCATCTGCTAGAATCTTGGTATGTGCTCCCTCAAAATGAAGAATTTTCAAGTTCAAAAATGAAGGATTGCGACGCATCAAATCAATATACGATTCAAAATCAGCCGTAAAATTATCAATACCATAAGGAAGTCCTTCATATCGGGCGGATGCATCATTAATCTTTATATTCAATGATACCGCCGGAAGCTGTTTGTTTCCATAATTACCTTCCAATGTTCCATCAACCTTAACCTCACCTTTTGCCGAAATTTGTCCACGTTTCACATAAGCCTCGGGAATCATATTCATGACTGTTTCCATGGAAGGTGCATGTAGTCCATATTTCAAGTTCACACCCACCATCTTGGTAACTGTATCACGTTTTAATTCACCGTTTACATCCAGCCGGATACCATTTATAGTCAATCCTGTATTTTTCAATGTCCACAATGCCGTAGACCTGTCTATCTCAATATCAGTCTGCAAGGAAGCCGCTACCTTATTAATCAATAATTCACCTTGCTGCCAAAAAAGAATATTTTTATTTTCAAATTCTACTCCCAATGAAGAAATTCCTTTTGTCAACGCCAGCTTTAGGCGCAAATCAACATCATCTATACGTGAATAAACCTCTGTATTACGATCATCAAAAATCAAATTGGCATGTTCTAACTCAACCTGACGGATATCTATCTCGCTATCAAATTTATTTTGTGAAATTGTATCTTTTTCCACAGCCAATGTATCCGAGGAAGTTTTCACTATCTCCCAATTCGCCTTACCTGTTTTATTTCGATAAGCATAAACAGCAACATTTTTTAAAGACAAATTATAGACACTGATCTTATTTTTCAAAAAATAATCCAAAGGATTCACTATCAACACACATTCTTTAAATGCCAATAAAGAATCGGTCTTTTGTGGAAGACTATCATTCAATACTTTAGAAACCAAGAAACCTTCGTCAACTTTTAACCCAAATTGAGGAAAGGTAGAAAAGAAAGTCAATTCTACACTTTCTACCTTCAAATCAGCATCCAATGAACGATTAGCAACATTCAACACTATCGGAGTTAATTTATCTGGTGTAAATACATAGTTAATCACAAAAGCCACTACCACAAACCCAGTAAACAGCAAGGCTCCCACTGTAATGGCACTTACCCTTATTAATTTACGAATTCTTCTTTCCATATTATGCAAAATTAATGAAAACACCCATGCCATCAACTTTATTTCGTGTTAATACTATAAAATAGACCAATAAAACAGATAAAAAAGAAAACAAGAACAATGATTTTTAATTTTGAGATATGAAGCGAAAGTTCTACTTTTGTTTCTCAAACTGAAAAAATATGAAAGCAACATCTATGTATATTTATCTGGAAGGTGCCAGGTTTTTCGCTCACCACGGAGTCGATCCACAAGAAACAATAGTAGGAGCTAATTTTATAATTGATTTAAGACTAAGAACCGATTTCACCCATGCAGCACAAACTGACGAACTGAAAGGCACCGTAAGTTATGCTGATATATATGCAGTCATCAAAAAAGAGATGAAAACTCCATCCAAACTTTTAGAGCATGTCTGTGAACGCATAGGGCAAAGACTGTTTAATGATTTTCCAACTATTCAGGAAATAATCATCCGGTTGTCAAAAGAAAATCCGCCTATGGGCAGTGATTGCAGAAATGTTGGAGTAGAAGTACATTATACACGATGAAAAAAATTATCTGACAAACATCCAGTCATTTAATTAAGTTCACCCTATTACATGCCCTCCTCTTAAAAACGTAAATATGCTATCGTGCAAATAACAACACAAACCAATAATAATGAATATACAGACCATGTTCATGACCCTACTTATTAAAATAAAGAAAGTTGTTTTCTTCCTTCAGAATGATAAAATTTCATGGTAGCACTGATTCCTAATGTTTCTATTCTGCGATAAAAAACCTCATTCAAATAGGGAGCATTAGGAGAAATGCATTCAGAACGGTCTTCAAAATAAGTTTGATATCGCTTGGCCATCTTTGGAAAAATCCGCTCTACCCTATCATAAAAATAATCACGGGAGCCCCGTCTTAAAGTTACCCCGAACAAAGGAAGCACATAGGACGCTCCTGCTTCGGCAGCCTTCTCTACTATTTCCTCAATATCTTCTATAGAATCGTTTATAAAAGGCAAAACAGGCATCAATGCCACTCCTGTATATATACCCCGATCGGACAATATCTTCATCGCCTTAAAACGCTCGGAAGATGCCGGTGCATTAGGCTCCAGTTTGCGCGCCATCTCGTCATCCGCTGTAGTGATAGTAAAACTAACGGCAGCATAAGTGCGCCCTATATCCTGCAATACATCGGCATCACGAGTCACAAGACTACTCTTTGTTATCACATGAACAGGAAAACGATGTTTGGCAATAATTTCCAACGCACCTCCAGTCAGCTTCATCTGTTTTTCCAACGGCATATAAGGATCATTCATTGAACCTGTGCCAATGGTTGCTTTTCCACGTTTCGTTCCCAGTTCATGATCCAGTAATTCCAAAGCATTCTTCTTTACAGAGATATGAGAAATATCACCAACACCATAGCAAGAACTACGTGTATCACAATAAATGCAACCATGTTGGCACCCTCTATACAAGTTCATGTTATAAGCAATTCCCCAATAATTATCTTTACTTTTCAAACGTGACAGAATAGACTTTGTTTCAATAGATTTTACCTCATGAACATTCATTTTACAGCTCCTTTTCTTTTTTGATCAAATTTCATCAAACAAAGATACAGGAATAATGCTATAAAAAGAAATATAAAGAGAAGCAATTTAAAAAAGTTTCAACTGGGAAAAATGTTTTTTGCCCAACAAATAATATTTCATAACAATGCTAAAATGAGTCCGTTCCGGAATTATCTCATCTGTAGACTTCATCATATTTTCTATACGAGAAGCGGCAAAAGAATATCTTATATCCTCAAATTCTCTCCGCGCCTGCATTACAGCACGCGCATTCGCTCTATCCTTTTTCAGATAAAAAACAAGGGCAGCCACTCTATCCAGTATACCACGTATAAAAAGTACATGTTCCAATTCCTTATCCGGCAAATTCTTATAAAGCATCAACAGATTATTTCTGAAATTCAAAAAAGTCTTTCTCGGATTCTCTTTTTTCAACGTAGCCCCTCCTACATGATATACCACACTTTGTGGAATACAGACAAGCTTTTTTCCCCTACTGCGCAAACGCCAGCACAGGTCAATTTCTTCCATGTGGGCAAAAAAATGACCATCCAAACCTCCAACTTCACGATAATCAGCCAACCGGATAAAAAGAGCAGCTCCCGTAACCCACATCACCTCCGTTACCGTATCATATTGTCCGCAATCCTTCTCAACAACATCAAAAATACGTCCTCTGCAAAAAGGATATCCATACCGGTCGATAAATCCCCCCGACGCTCCGGCATATTCAAAATATTCCTTATTATGCCAACTTAATAATTTAGGTTGGCAGGCAACTGTTCCGGAATGGGTGTCCATATAATCCAGCAAAGGTTCCAACCAATGCGGAGTAACCTCCACATCACTATTCAGTAAAACTACATATTCTGCATCAACTTGCTCCAAAGCCCGGTTATATCCTTCGGCAAAACCATAATTCTGATCCAGCTCAATCAAACGGACTACAGGAAATTCAGAACGAAGCATTTCAAGCGACCCATCAGAGGACGCATTATCAGCCACACATATTTCAATCCCCTCTCCTACTGAATTATCCATAACAGAAGGTATAAACTTACGGAGCATATCCACCCCATTCCAATTCAATATAACAACAGACACCCTTTTCATTTCTTTTCAGACTAATACCAAATGTATGGAATAATTCAGACTAAAACACCCTTCAACGCTGTACCCTCTTCATTAAAGCCTCCCATTCTTACACGAATCAACTGATTATCCAATTGATCATCGTGATCCATCTCCACCCGGATGTAATTATCAGTAAATCCATGCATAGGAGTTCCAGCCTTAGATTTTTCCATTAATACCCAAGCTTCCCTTCCTATATGAGAGGTATAGAACGCCTTTGTCTTCGCATCAGATAAAGCCAACAATCTCTGGCTACGGCGATGCTTCTCCTCAGGACTCACCACATACTCTATTTTCAAGGCCTGCGTACCGGGACGTTCCGAATAACTGAAAACATGTAACTGCGTCACATCAAGCCCTTCAATAAAACGATAAGCATCTTCAAAATATTCCTCTGTTTCACCACGTGTTCCCACAATTACATCCACGCCAATAAACGCATCCGGCATGATTTCCTTAATTTTGCGTATCTTGGAAGCAAACAATGCAGTATCATATCGACGTCTCATCAATTTCAACACATCATCGCTGCCCGACTGCAAAGGAATATGAAAATGCGGCATGAATGCACGTGAACGTGACACATATTCTATTATCTCATCCGTCAGCAAGTTGGGTTCAATAGACGAGATACGATAACGTTCAATCCCTGCCACCTGATCTAAAGTCTTTACCAGATCAAAGAAACTTTCACCGGTTGTCTTCCCGAAGTCTCCAATATTCACCCCGGTAATTACAATTTCCTTCCCTCCTTCAGCTGCGGCCTGCCGCGCCTGTTCCACAATCTCTTCAATACGTCCGTTCCGGCTACGCCCACGAGCAAACGGAATTGTACAATAAGAACAGAAATAATCGCAACCATCCTGCACTTTCAGAAAATAACGAGTGCGGTCACCCCTAGAACACGAAGGTGAAAAACTACGTATGTCTTTTGCAGCTGTCGTAATCGCCTCACCTTGAGGATGCTTTTCCAAATTTCCGAGATAATTCATCAACTCTCCCTTTTGTTCAGCTCCTAAAACAACATCCACCCCTTCTATATTAGCCACCTGGTCAGGTTTTAACTGGGCATAACATCCCGTCACTACTACATAGGCACCCGGATGCTGTTTAACCAAACGATGGATGGCCTGACGGCATTTCTTATCCGCAACCTCGGTTACAGAGCAAGTATTAATAACACAAATATCAGCTTTCTCACCCTTACGTGCTGTACGTATACCTGCTTCTTTCAGTGTTTTACCGATGGTTGAAGTTTCTGAAAAGTTTAATTTGCAGCCTAATGTATAATAAACAGCCGTTTTATCCTGGAAAATTGTCGTATCAATCATACCTTTTTATCTAATTAGCGAGCAAAGGTACATATTATTCTGCTTAAATTTTTTAGAATACCAATAATTATGCTTATTTTTGCACATTACATCAAAAATTGTGCAATGATAAAAGAAAACTTTATCAAGCTATATGAGAATAGCTTCAAAGAAAACTGGGATCTTCCCTGTTACACAGATTATGGTGAAGATACCACGTTTACATACGGACAAGTAGCGGAAGAAATAGCTAAGATACACTTGTTATTCCAATATTGCAGCCTGCGCCGTGGTGATAAAATATCTATTATAGGTAAGAATACTTCCCGTTGGTGTATCGCTTATTTGGCAACTGTTACATACGGAGCTATTGTAGTTCCTATTCTACAAGACTTCAAGCCGAATGATGTCCATCATATTGTAAATCATTCCGAATCCACATTCCTGTTTACCAGCGATAATATTTGGGAAAATTTGGAAGAAGAAGCATTAAGTGGATTACGCGCTGTATTTTCTCTAACAGATTTCAGATGCCTGCATCAACGTGACGGTGAAACTGTCCAAAAATTCATGAAAAATATGGATGCAGCAATGAAAAAGAATTTCCCCAAAGGCTTCTATAAGGAAAATATCAATTATACAGAACTCTCCAATGAGAAGGTCATGTTACTGAATTATACCTCAGGAACTACCGGATTCAGTAAGGGAGTAATGATTACGGGCAATAATCTGGCAGGAAACGTTACCTTCGGTATCCGTACAGAACTTTTAAAGAAAGGAGAAAAGGTACTTTCCTTCCTTCCCTTGGCCCATGCATACGGATGTGCTTTTGATTTTCTAACCGCTACTGCTGTCGGCACACATGTCACCTTATTAGGCAAGACACCTTCTCCCAAAATATTGATGAAAGCTTTTGAGGAAGTAAAACCCAACCTTATTATTACAGTACCATTAGTTATAGAAAAAATTTATAAGAATGTAATTCAGCCGCTCATCAACAAACGCAGCATGAAATGGGCGCTTAACATACCTTTACTAGACAACCAGATTTATGCACAGATTCGCAAAAAACTGATTGACGCATTAGGCGGACGTTTTAAAGAAGTCATTATCGGTGGAGCTGCCATGAATCCGGAAGTCACCGATTTTTTCCACAAAATAAAATTTCCGTTCACCATCGGTTACGGCATGACCGAATGCGCCCCACTGATCAGTTATGCTCCATGGAATGAATTTATACCTGGTTCTGCCGGAAAGATACTGGATATCATGAAAGTCCGTATCGACTCGGATGATCCTTATAACATAACCGGAGAAATACAGGTATGTGGTGAAAACGTAATGAAAGGTTATTATAAGAATGAAGAAGCTACCCGTGAGGTATTTACTGAAGATGGTTGGTTGAAAACAGGCGATTTAGGTACAATAGATGCTAACGGATTCATTTATATAAGAGGCCGTAGTAAAACCATGATCTTGAGTTCTAATGGACAGAATATTTTTCCTGAAGAGATAGAATCCAAGCTAAATAATATGCCATTCGTTCTAGAAAGTTTAATCATAGAGCGCAACAAGAAACTGGTAGCTTTAGTATATCCTGATTATGAAAGTCTGGACAGTCTGGGACTCAATACCCCCGAAAACCTAAAAACAGTAATGGATGAAAACTTGAAGAATCTGAATAAACTGGTAGGAAACTATGAACAAGTGAGTAAAATACAACTTTATCCCACAGAGTTCGAAAAAACTCCCAAAAAAAGCATCAAGCGATTCTTATATAACAGTATTACCGAAGAATAAATATGTTGTAAAACATGCTACTAATCAGCAAAATAGGTTGTATAACATAAAAAATTAGAAAAAAAGTTGTTCTTTTTGGTACAACGTATTAAAAAAGTGTATACCTTTGCATCGTTTTAAGAAAGCAACATTAGTATTACAGATTTAAAAAGCAAAGAAAATGAAAAAATTAGTATTTTTGTTCGTAGCCTTCGCAGCTGTTTCTTTCGCATCTTGCGGAAACAAAGCTGCTAACAACAACGCAGAAGCAACTGATTCAGTTGCAGTAGTAGAAGAAGCTGCTGTTGTAGAAGAAGTTGTAGCAGATTCAGCTGCTTGTGACTCTACAGCTGCTTGCTGTGACTCTACTAAGGCTGAATAATTCAGTACGAACTCTAGAGAGAATTGAAAGTCTGCCGTGCGAAAGCACAACAGACTTTTTTTATGTTTTTACCTCTCCCTTTCTGCCAGCATTCCATTGCTTTACAATACAAATTATCTACTTTTGTTTCTCGAACCACAAACAAAAGCAGAATATGAAAAAGACAAATCTAAAAGAGAAACTTCAAAACTGGAAGTTGGGAAATTATTTCCGCGAATTATCAATTGTCACTGCCGGAGTATTTATCACTCTTGCCGGAACTGATTTTATAAACAGTGCCTCACAAGAGAAGCAGATAAATAAAAGTATGCAAATGATAAAAATGGAATTAGAAGAGAATTTAAAAAGTATCAATCAGGCCGAAGCCGCATATTTAAATGAAATTAATTTCTTCCGATTGTTAATACAAAAACAGGATTCACTTCAAACCATTAAAGCTTCTATTTTAGAAAACAATGCCAATGCTCCTTTTGCGTATGAAAATTGTGAGTATTCGGAAGATGCGCTAGAAGTACTGAAAAGCTCAGCGCTGATGCAGCAGATACCTGACAAAGAGTTCATTTTAAAACTTTTACAAGCCTATAAAGGATGCAGAAAAATAAATGAAGACAACAAAGACTATTATAAATACAAACAGGACCATATAACTCGCTATTTATCTCACCAAACCACCAATAATATTCATAAAAATTATAACAGTATTTATGAAGTATGGGCAGCCAGACTACAAGAATATGATATCAAACAACTGATCCTCACTATGCCAAATACTTTTAATGAAAATCCTTTTACCACTCCTCAAAAAGTTATAAAAGAAACGATTGAATTAATAAATCAAACATATTAAAAGAAAAAGCCCGGCTCTCACGAACCGGGCTTTTTCAGCATCATTATACTTTAAAGTATTTACAGATTTTATTCAGCAACTACTTCGAACGGGATCTCTACAGAAACTTCCTTGTGAAGTTTAACGATAGCTTTGTAAGAACCAACTTCTTTCACTGCATCTTTCACAACGATAATCTTTCTGTCAACCTTGTGACCCAATTTTTCCAATTCCTCAGCAATTTGAATGTTGCTAACAGAACCGAAAATAGTACCTGTGGCACTCACTTTAGTAGCAATAGTCAAGGTTACATCCTTCAACTGTTCTGCCATAGCTTCAGCATCTTTCTTAATCTTTTCCAATTTGTGAGCGCGTTGTTTCAGCTCTTCTGCCAACATTTTCTTAGCTGAAGGTGAAGCAATCACTGCCTTACCAGTCGGAATAAGATAGTTACGACCGTAACCAGACTTCACAGTTACAATATCATTTTTGTAGCCTAAGTTCACTACGTCTTCTTTCAAAATTATTTCCATACTTATTCCTCCTTATTATTTCATCATGTCAGTTACAAATGGAAGTAACGCCAAGTGACGTGCTCTTTTAACAGCCTGCGCAATACGACGTTGGAACTTCAGAGAAGTACCTGTAATACGGCGAGGAAGGATTTTACCCTGTTCGTTCAAGAATTTCTTCAAGAATTCAGGATCTTTGTAATCAATGTACTTAATACCACTTTTTTTGAAACGGCAGTATTTTTTCTTCTTTACGTCTACTGAGGGCGGAGTTAAATATCTGATTTCTGATTGTTGCTGTGCCATGATTAATCCTCCTTTTTAGTTGATTTAACATTTCTTCTCTTAGCAGCATATTCAGCAGCGTATTTATCCATTTTAAAAGTCAAGAAACGGATAACACGTTCGTCACGACGGAAGTTAATTTCCAACTTTTCAATAACCTGCGGTTCTGCTTTGAACTCTATCAACTGATAGAAACCAGTTGATTTCTTTTGGATGGGGTAAGCCAGCTTTTTCAAGCCCCAGTTTTCCTCATTGATAATCTCTGCACCTTCTGCAGTCAGAATACCTTTGAATTTCTCTACCGCTTCCTTCATCTGAACATCAGATAAAACGGGAGTTAAAATGAAAACGGTTTCGTATTGATTCATACTACGTTTATTAAATTATTAAATTAAATTTCAAATGCGAGTGCAAAAGTAGATATTTTATCTTAATCTACAAAGAGTTATCGCAATTTTCTTCAAAAAATATAGTTTCATTTTACAATTAATCTTCCTTTTCATATTTTTTATCTGTGAAAAACAAGTTATATCCGCCAAGAATTGTATATTTGCAAAGTTGTTTAAACAATAATTCCATGATAGAACAATTTAGTTTTGATATCCAATTAATATTTGCCATATTAAATGGCAAAGTATCTGCCGCCATCAACCGGAAACTAAGCCGGAATTTTCGCCAGAATGGTGTAGAAATTACCCCCGAACAGTGGACAGTCCTTCTTTTTCTATGGGAAAAAGATGGTGTCACACAGCAAGAACTATGTAATGCCACTTTTAAAGACAAACCCAGCATGACCCGCTTGATAGACAATATGGAACGCCAGCATTTGGTGGTACGCATCGCCGACAAAAGAGATCGACGCACCAATTTAATTCATTTGACCAAAACCGGCAGAGAATTGGAAGGCAAAGCACGTTTCATCGCAAACAAGACATTGAAAGAAGCACTGCAAGGATTAACATTGGAAGAACTGAAAGTCAGCCAAGATGTATTAAGAAAGGTATTCACCAACATCAAAGACTAAAGTTTTTCAAGGTTTTCATCTTTTTTTCCTAAAATAATTTCCATGATAAGAGAATTATGCTTTAATTTGTACACAAGAATAAATATAATCTATTAATAAAATACACACATGAAAAGCTTACTTAAGAATTTAGGTCTGATACTGATGATCATCGGCGCCGCTATTTTAGTCGGTGTTTTCTTCACCGGAAGTGCAGCAATTAACGACAACGGTGTTTTAGGTGGAAGTGCCGCCCTTATCGTTATAGGTTTAATCGTTTATATTGTATTAAACAAACGCATTGTTGATTAAAGTATAAGAGAACAAAAATAAAAAAGTCCGAAACAAATGTTCCGGACTTTTTTATTTCATCTATTTCACTCAGCCTTATTCTACTTCGGGAGTAATCAGTTTATACCCCTTCCCGTGAATGTTGATAATCTCGATAGAATCATCTTCTTTCAAATGTTTACGCAACTTAGTGATGTACACGTCCATGCTTCGTGCATTGAAATAATTATCATCAATCCAAATGGTTTTCAATGCGAAATCACGCTGCAGAATCTCATTAGCATGAGCACAAAGCAAGCCCAATAATTCGGATTCTTTCGTAGTCAGTTTAGTCTGTTTTCCATCGATAGCCAAAATTTGTTTCTGAGTATCGAAAGTAAAACGACCAATCTTGTAAATATTGCTTTCCTTGTTTCTCTTACCACGTACACGACGCAAAATAGCCTCGATACGGAAAGTCAACTCTTCCATACTGAACGGTTTAGTGATATAGTCATCCGCACCAATCTTGAAGCCTTCCAATATATCCTCTTTCAAAGTTTTAGCAGTCAGGAAGATAATAGGAATTTCAGCGTTAGCCTGACGGATTTCCTGTGCTAAAGTAAAACCGTCTTTCTTCGGCATCATCACATCCAATACACATAAGTCGTATTTGTTCTTAAGGAAAGCCTTGTAGCCAGCCTCACCATCCGGGCAAAGTTCGGCCGAGTAGCCTTTTGCCTGCAAATATTCTCTCAATAGCATGCCAAGATTCTCATCATCTTCGCATAACAAGATACGCAATTTCTCGTCCATATTATTCATTTTTTAATAAAGGTAATACAATTATAAATTTAGTTCCTACATTCAATTCACTCTCGGCACGTATAGCCCCTTTGTGATCTTGAATTATTTTTTTCACATAAGCCAGTCCCAAACCAAAGCCTTTCACATCGTGTAGGTTACCGGTATGCACACGATAGAATTTATCGAATATCTTCTTCAGGTTTTCTTTCTTAATACCTATTCCATTGTCCTGGATAGAGATATAAAGCTTGCCCGATTCATTCCAAGTACGTACATTCAACAACAATTCGCCTTCCTGTTTTTTATATTTCACTGCATTGTCCAGCAAATTAAAAATAACATTTGTAAAATGCATCTCGTCTACAAATATATCCGGATTTACCGCATCCAGATTCGAAGTGATTTTACCATTGTATTTCTCTACCTTCAACGTGAAAGTATTGACAACACCGGCTATCAAATCATTTGCATTCACCTCTTTCATCTTCAGCGTCGCTTTTTGCTTTTCGAACATAGACATCTGCAACACCTTTTCCACTTGGAAACGCAAACGTTTGGTCTCATCATTTATCACTCCGGATATATGCTGGAACATAGCAGGAGATTTTCCCACTGCCGGATCTTTCAACATCTGGGCCGCCAACGATATGGTAGAGATAGGCGTCTTGAATTCATGTGTCATATTGTTTATGAAATCATTCTTTATCTCGGTCAACTTCTTCTGACGGAAGATGATATAGATAGTAAAGATGAACGTCACAAGCAATACGAATGTGAAGATCAGTGACGGGATCATAAATTTAACAGAACTGAATATGTAACTGTTCAATGTAGGAAAATGAATATTTACTGTCGCCATACGAGCCGGAGGATCATTTTTAAATAAAACCTGCGGATATGTATTCTCACTACCCTCTTTGGTATAATCAGGGCAATGGTAAACTTCCGTCCCGTCACGGTCTGTCACCGTAAAATGATAAGGAATGTCAATGCCATTATTCAGCAATTCCGTCTTTAAAAACAAGTCCAACTGTTTAAAGTTGATTCTTTTGTTCAAAGGTTTGTCACTAGCTGTATACAAAATGTTATAGACCACTTCGTCCAACAATGCACGTTGGTACACATATCTGTCTTTGATTATTTCCTGCAAGGCTCTTGAAGTCTGAGGAATGTTCTTACCAGTCGAAATAATTGCTTTAGGAATATTAGAAGGACGATTCGCACTGAACCTCATCTTCAATTCAAAAGTAGAGTAACCGTTCAATCCGTCGGAAGTAATGGAATACTCATGCGTATGCGCCACCACATCACCACTTCCTTCCCCCTTCTTCTCTTCGGACTGCTCCCTGGACAGCTGTGCTGCTTTTTCCGTAGCAATCGCATCATCCTCAAGATACTTTTTAGTTTCCACCAACTCAATATTCCGACACGCCTGGACCAAGCTGCGCTGAACAGACTCATCAAATTGCCCTTTGCGCATTTTCACCATTTCTTCAATATAGCTTACCTGCAAATACAACAAGCTAAGAAATGATAGCCCCATTACAATACCTAATACCCAAATAGTAGACTTTTTCATGCCAGCAAAATTAAAAGCGTTAAATCTCATCAAACAATAGATTAACCAAATTTAAACGGCCATTCTCTATAATTAACCGAAAAAGTCATTTAAGCTAAGATTCTGACTATTATAACAAAATTTACGCCAATTGGTTTGCAAAAATAATAAAAAATTAAGTTCAAAGCCAAATAACAAACCTAAAAGTTTAAGTTACCTTAAATAAAAAGAGACGCATTTTTAACGAAATACGTCTCTTCTAAGTACGAAATTTTACACTTTATCAATCATCTTTATTCTCTTTAGCTTCAAATTCCTTCATCAATTTTTCTTGTACGTCTGTCGGAACCAATTCATAGCTGGCAAACTTCATAATAAATGAAGCGCGACCGCCTGTCAAAGAACTTAAAGAAGTGGAATAAGAAGACATTTCTTTCAGAGGTACTTTTGCAACCAGTTTTTCGTATCCACTTTCACTGCTCATCCCCATAATCATACCACGACGACCTTGCAAATCACTCATCACATCGCCCATTTTATCGCTGGGAACGAAAACCTCCACATCATAAATCGGCTCCAGAATCTTAGGTCCGGCATTCTTAAATGCCTCACTGAATGCATTACGTCCTGCAAGCATAAAAGAGATTTCATTTGAGTCTACCGGATGCATCTTACCATCATAAACAATCACTCGTACATCACGCGCATACGAACCTGTCAACGGACCCTGCTCCATCCGGCTCATAATCCCTTTCAAGATAGCGGGCATAAAACGGGCATCAATAGATCCTCCCACGATACTGTTAATAAAGACTAATTTACCACCCCATTCCAAAGGTATTTCCTCAGTCCCCTTCACATTTATCTTGAATTCCTGACCGTTAAACTTATACGTTTCGGGTACAGGCATTCCTTCATAATAAGGTTCAACAATGAGATGGACCTCACCAAATTGCCCAGCACCGCCTGATTGTTTCTTATGACGATAATCGGCACGGGCTGCTTTAGTGATTGTTTCACGATAAGGGATCTTAGGCTCCTCAAACTTAATCTGCAATTTTTCGTTATTTTCCAAACGCCACTTCAAGGTACGGAGATGAAACTCACCTTGTCCATGCACAATAGTCTGTTTCAATTCCTTAGATTGCTCCACTTCCCAAGTAGGATCTTCCTCACGCATACGGTTCAATATAACCATCATCTTCTCTACATCAGCCTCATTTACAGGCTTGATGGCACGCGAGTATTTAGCATTAGGATATTTAATGAAGTTAAACCGGTTTTCACAGTCTTTGCCGTTCAAGGTATTTCCAGTCTTTACATCTTTCAATTTCACAGTACAACCAATATCTCCGGCTACCAGTTCCTGCACCGGAATACGATTAGCTCCCGCACAAACAAAAAGCTGTGCCATACGCTCTTTAGAGCCACGATCAGCATTAGTCAAATCGTCACCTTCGTGTACTTTTCCGCTCATCACTTTAAAATACTGCACACCACCGATATGGGGTTCAACGGCAGTCTTGAAGAAATAAAGAGAAGTAGGGCCATTCGCATCGGGAGGCACAGGAACACCACGGGTATTATGAACCACAGGCATATCCGATACGAATGGAACAACATTACCTAAGAATTCCATCAGACGACGGACACCCATATCCTTACCTGCACATACACAGAAAACAGGGAACATACCACGTGCCGCCAATCCCTTACGGATACCTTCACGCATTTCATCTTCAGTCAATGATTCCGATTCAAAGAACTTTTCCATCAGTGTCTCATCATTTTCAGCAGCAGCCTCTACCAAAGCTTTATGCATCTCCAATGCCTTTTCTTTCTCAGAATCAGGAATCTCTTCAATTGTAGGAGCGCCCCCTTCAGGCCCCCATGAATATTTCTTCATCAACAGCACGTCAATGAGTTCATGAAAATTAGGTCCCGTTTCAAGAGGATACTGCACGGGAACTACCTTGGAGCCATAAATGCTACGCAACTGTTCGAGCACATTGTCATAGTCACATTTCTCATTATCAAGCTGATTGACCAAAAAGATAACCGGCTTGCCCAGCTTTTCAGTATAACGGAAGTGGTTCTGAGTGCCTACTTCGGGACCGTATTGTCCATTCAGTAGCAAAATAGCAGTATCGGTTACATTAAGCGCGGTTATGGCAGCCCCTACGAAGTCATCACTGCCCGGACAGTCAATTATATTTAGTTTTTTTCCATTCCACTCTACATGATAAACGGTAGAGAACACTGAATAACCATATTCTTGCTCTACCGGAAAATAATCACTAACCGTGTTTTTGGCAGTAATTCTGCCACGACGTTTTATAATACCACTCTCAAAGAGCAAAGACTCTGTGAGGGTGGTTTTACCTGAGCCATCATTGCCAAGAAGTGCAATGTTTTTAATTTCGTTAGTCTGATATACTTTCATGATATCTAAGGTTTAATTATTAACAAACGGATATGTGTTTCATATCTCCTAAAAATGTGGAGCGCAAATTAGAAAATAAAGAGAAAAAAAACAACTTAAAGGATAGTGTTACTAAACTATGTTTTACGACAGATATTCTATATTAGCATTATTTTTTTGTAACTTTGCCACAAAATAAGTTATCATGGCAGGCATCTACCTACATATACCCTTCTGCAAAAAGCGTTGCATTTACTGTGATTTTTTCTCTACTACTTGTAAAGAACAGAAAACAGCATACATCCGTGCATTGTGCCACGAACTAACTGACCGGAAAGACTATCTGAAAGGAGAACCCATAGAAACGATATATCTAGGTGGCGGTACTCCCTCACAATTGGCTAAAGAGGATTTCGAAGCTATTTTCTCCCATATTTATAAGGTGTATAAAGTAACCCCCAATGCCGAAATTACTTTAGAAGCTAATCCCGATGACTTAACATCGGAGTATATCTCTATGCTACGCACCTTTCCTTTCAACCGGATAAGTATGGGAATTCAAACTTTCCAAGAAACGACTTTAAAACAACTCCAACGACGACACACCGCCGACCAAGCCATTCGTGCCTTCCAAGGCTGCCGCACGGCAGGTTTTCAAAATATCAGTATTGACCTGATGTATGGGCTGCCCGGCGAAACGCTCACCTCATGGAAAAAAGATTTAAAACAAGCCCTTTCCTTACATCCGGAACATATTTCCGCTTATCATCTTATTTATGAGGAAGGAACTCCCCTGTGGAAACTCCGCGAACAACATAAAGTAGAAGAAGCAGACGAGGACTTAAGCGTTTCCCTGTTCGGTACACTAATCGACGAGCTCACTACTGCCGGATACGAGCATTATGAAATATCCAATTTCTGCTTGCCAGGTCTTCATTCCCGGCACAATTCCAGTTACTGGACAGAAAAGCAATATTTAGGTTGCGGTCCTTCCGCACATTCTTATAATGGCATTTCACGCCAATGGAATGTAGCTTCACTAGATAAATATATAGAGGGGATCTCAAGCGGAAATCCCACATTCGAAGTAGAAGAACTTGACCTATATACCCGTTACAATGATTTTGTCATTACCCACATACGTACACAATGGGGAATGCCACTGCCCAAACTCGGGAAACAATACGGAGAAGAACTGTACAAATACTGCCTACGTATGGCCACTCCACATTTACAACAAGGAACACTGGAAATAAAAAACGATACGCTAAAACTGACCCGTAAAGGCGTTTTTATATCAGACGGGATCATGAGCGACATGCTTTGGGTGGAGTAACTAATACTTCAGCGAATATTCACATATGCTATTTTAAAAGCATCCCCCAAAAATAAATGAATAATTTTATAAAATACGATAGGGAGATTTTCAAGTTTCCCTGTCTTTACTTATATAAACCAATAAACTAAAAAGATATGAAAACAAGTACGCGCATAGTTCTTCCATTCTTCCATGCATTAATGGAAGCTTATGCTTACAATAGCGAAAACGATTCTGAAGAACACAGGAAAACGGAACAAAAGAGTTCCGAATGCAACCATAACACAAATCAAATTTTGGAAACTCTTTCTCCGAATATTACAAGGAGGATAACAGACCCTGAATAAAGGCATATAAATTATTGAATAATAAAAGAAAACTAAAAACTAAATGATTTTTTCAACTTGCAATCAATACAGTATCAAGGGGATTTTCTTGATACTGTTACTAATGATTTCCACTACATTCATACAGGCTCAAAAAGCAGATCTTTCTTTCAGCATTCACTTAAAAAAAGCGAATCTGAAAGAATTCATATTTGAAATAGAAAAAGCCTCCGGCTACTCTTTTATTTATGGAGAGGAAATCATCTTTAAACATCCTATAACCCTCAGTCTAAGAAAAGCTCCATTAAGCCTGATTTTACAGAAAGCCTTTGCAGGACAGAATATCAGTTTCAAAATAAACAAAAATCACATTATATTAAAAAAATACGCTCTACAATCCAGCAAGAAGTCTTTTACCCTAAACGGGTATGTATTGGACAGTATATCGAAAGAAACATTGATAGGTGCCAATATTTATGATCAGAAAAACGGAGTGGGTACCACTACCAATCCTTTCGGATACTTTAGCATCACATTGCCTGAGGGGGGCACTAAACTAAACTTTTCATACATAGGCTATGCAGTAAAACAAGTGTCTTTGCACCTATGGAAAGATACTATGCTGACCATCCAACTCCACAATGACAACCAACTGAATGAGGTCATTATCTTGTCCGACAAACCCGAAACGGGTATTCAAAGCAGTCGTATGGGAGCAAGCAGTATTCCTATTCCCCACATAAAAAACACACCGGCATTGATGAGTGAGGCAGACGTACTAAAATCCATCCAACTACTGCCCGGTGTACAAAACGGAATGAACGGAACCAGTGGGTTATATGTACGCGGAGGAGGTCCGGACCAAAATCTTTATTTATTAGACGGTGTACCTTTATATAATGTAGATCATACACTGGGCCTGTTATCGGTCTTCACTCCGGAAGCCGTGAAAAAAGTCGATTTATACAAAAGTAGCTTTCCGGCACGATTCGGCGGACGTCTTTCATCTATTGTCGATGTCCGTACCAATGACGGAAACATGCAGCACTATCATGGAAGCTTGACTATCGGTCTTCTCACTTCACATCTGCAATTTGAAGGACCTATATGGAAAGATCATACTTCCTTCATTATCTCAGCACGACGCAGTTATATTGACTGTTTCCTCCCACTAGTTATGCCAAAGGACGAACGGGGCGGTTATAGTTTGTATGACATCAACGCCAAGCTAAATCATCGCTTTAGTGAACAAGATCGCCTTTTCATCTCTTTCTATAAAGGAAAAGACCACGTCTACTATAAATACAAAGATGAAGATAAGTTCAAGCAAACTCACAATTGGGGAAACATATTACTGAACACACGCTGGAATCATGTTTTCACCCCCCAACTATTCAGTAATACTACGCTGGCATACAATCGTTATGTTTTTGATATCAGACAAGAGGAAACTTCCAGCATACAACAACCTGATGGTTCCACAATCATCAATGGTTCCAACAATCTGTTTCACTCCGGCATCAGTGATCTTAGCATTAGTACGGATTTTGATTATCATCCGTTACCGGCACACAACATCAAATTTGGAGCGAAATACATATATCATCAGTTCGCTCCGGAAGTGCAGACCGTAAATCAACACAATTCCGACAATGGATATCCACAAACTAACGACAATTATAGTTTGAACAATTCTCATATCCATGCTCATGACTTTTCCTTGTATGCCGAAGATGATCTTATTCTGAACGAACATTGGAAAATAAATGCCGGATTGCACTTTTCATTTTTTAATGTACAAAAACAGACTTATCTTTCTTTGCAATCCCGTCTTTCCATAAGTTTCCAAGCGACCTCAAATATCATCTTAAAAAGTTCTTTTTCACAGATGAGCCAGTGTACCCAATTATTATCTACTGCATCACTGGCCATGCCTTCCGACCTTTGGGTGCCCGTCACACGCCACATCCGCCCCATGAAATCTTTTCAATATGCTGTAGGAGTATACTATACCGGTATCAAGAATTGGGAATTTTCCATAGAAGGATACTATAAAGATATGTATAATGTATTAGAATATAAAGACGGAGAAAGTTTTCTAGGTTCTTCCCATAACTGGGAAGACAAAGTAGAAATGGGCAAAGGACGTTCATTCGGAGTGGAGTTTATGGCACAAAAAACTGCAGGGCTCCTTACTGGATGGATTAATTACACCCTATCCAAATCCGACCGGCAATTCAGTACGGACGGGATCAATAATGGTAAACATTTCCCTTACCAATATGACCGCCGACATACCTTGAATCTCACTCTAAATTATCAATTGACACGACGGATCGACTTCAATATGTCATGGACTTATGCATCAGGTTGCATGGCAACACTTCCTACAGAGAAGACACATACAGAACTACCACCTACCAATGTACCACCTTCCTGGATTATGGATAATTTGAACAAAGGAGATATGGATCATTATAGTTCACGAAATAACTACAGATTGCCTGCAAGCCACCAATTGAATATAGGATTCAACTTCCATAAACAGACCCGGCACGGAGAACGGATATGGAATATCAGTATCCTAAATGCCTACAATGCCATGAACCCCAACTTTGTCTATATCAGCAGGGAAGCACAAACAGGAAAGCCTATATTGAAAAAAATGACAATCTTGCCATGTATCCCTTCATTTTCATACACTTATAAATTTTAAAATCCAATGAAAAAATACCTTTTATTTCTTTGTGTATTTGTTATTTTAGGCGCATGTACCAATACCATTGGCTATTTACCCGATGATGAACCTAAAAAACTGATCGTAAATGCCATGATGCAAACTGAAAATAACGATAACCGGATTTATCTGCATTACACAGGATGGACAGCTACCACTCCTGTCACCGATGGTATCATACACCTGTATATCAATGGAAAACTGTCAGAAACAATCACTGCGGAAGATGATTACTACCCAGTAAAAAGCATATTCCGAACAGGAGATAAAGTGAAAATAGAGGCTTCTTCAGAAAATGGTAAATATAAAGCAAAAGCGGAAACACGCATCAGTGCACCCTTACAGATTATAAATGTAGATACAACCTATATAAGTTTAAGAGATTATAACAGCTGGGTAGGAGGCAAGCCTGTATATGACAATTATCTTCGGCTTAACATTCAATTAAAACAACCCGATATAGAGGCAGAGAATACATACTATCGTCTTGAAATAAAACAGATTTTTTATTCTCATAAATGGCATGACGGCAGGGACACTCTCAGTATTGACACGACTTATAACTATAATTATATTTATGACACCGCCTTGACAGACGGCAAACCCGGACATGCTATAGATGAAGGATTCGAGCTTATTCAGAAATGGAACAATTATTTTGGCCTTTTTAAAAGCTGTTATTTTAAAAACAGGGAATATAACATGACGATAGATTTAAAAGAAGACATCAACTATATACATATAGATTCTCAGAAAGCAGAGCGATATATCAGTATCCGGTTTTACAGTATTTCAGAAAGCGAACATAGATATTTGTATGCCATGTCCTCTGCATTAGATTTTGATGCCGAAAATTTTATTTATGCAGTTCCCCTTATTCCCAATAATATAAAAGGAGGAATAGGTATATTCAGTATTGCCAACCAAGTAAAATACAAATTGAAAGAAGAAAATTGCCAAGACAGATACTAAGAAGAAGGCTTCAGTTCCTCTCATACAATAAATCAAAACTAAAAGTTCTAAAATGAATAGCACATCTATTTACATTTTAGTAGCTTTGCATCCAATTATAACATTAACAAACATGCCCAACACGGCAATGGAGGCAACTGAACTACTCAAAGAAATACAGAAGCATGATTCCCAACAGGCTTTCCGGTCTTTATACGATATGTATTATGACCGTTTCTTTCGTATCGCCTTTTATTACCTTCAACGGGATGAATGGGCTCAAGAAGTAATTTTAGATGTTTTTACCACGCTTTGGAATCATCGAAAAAGTCAGCTTATTCCCGATGATTTTAATAAGTACAGCTATATATTAATAAGAAATGCCGCTCTGAACTATTTGGAAAAAGAACAAAGGAGGGAAGCCTCGCCTCTGGAAAATATGCCGGAAATATCTTCTTCCAACCTTTCTCCTGAAGAACAAATGATGAATGAAGAGTTATTTAACATTTATGAGAACTCACTGAATGAATTACCTGAACGTTGCCGAACAATCTTTATTAAAGTCCGCGAAGAAAAACAAAGTTATGCTTCCGTTGCCGAAGAACTTAATATAAGCCCTAAAACAGTAGATGCCCAGTTACAAAAAGCTGTAACCCGACTCAAAGAAAAAATTAACAATTATTTTAGAAATAGACGATAGGGAGTTTTCCAGATTCTCCTGTCTTTATCAATAGAAACTAATAAACTAAAAAGACATGAGAACAAATACACGTTTAGTATTACCATTTTTTTATGCCCTGCTTATAAGTGCATGTAGTAACAACGACAACTATCCCAAAGAGTATATAGGCTTTGAAAAACAATTCATATCACACACCTATGATACAAAGAACGAGGAAGAAACCCTTACTTTAAAAATAATAGCTGCCGAAAAACAAGACACAGACCGTAAACTGACCATTAGCAGTTCTACAAGTAACAATAGCTTCCACATTCAAAATGCCCATCCGGTCATCTTGAAAGGAAAGAAATCAGTAAAAATAGATATCATTCTTTATCCTAAACAAATAAAAAGCGTACAACGTATCATACGGTTGATCTGTACTCCTGACGGAAAAGACGCAAAAATTTCTGAAATTTCTATCCGTCTGCAAAAGAAGTAGTATCTTTGTCCTGCAAATAAAATAACATGAATTCACCGAAATCAGACAAAGAACTGGACGAATGGTTGGAATTATTATCTTCTTCCACTCATTCACCGCAGGGAAAATTCTCGGCGGAGAAAAGTTATAATATATTGCAACAACGTCTTCAACCGGCATACCGCAAGCACAAAATACTTTCCATTCGGTATACAGTTGCTGTGGCTGCCGGTTTCGTCCTGCTTATAGGTTTCGGTTGGATGTTTTATTTTTACCAACGTCCGGTACGTACACTGATTGTTTCCACCAATATACAAACTCAATGCATCCAATTACCGGATGGCTCTAAAGTAACCCTAAACCGACATTCCCAATTGAGCTATCCGGAAACTTTCAACAAGGAACGAATCGTAAAGCTGAATGGAGAAGCTTATTTTGAAGTCAGTAAAAATCCTAAAAAACCATTTCGTGTCAAAGCAAATGGAGTTACCATCAGGGTATTAGGCACGCATTTTAATGTCAATGCCTATGCCGCCGATTCTTTAGTAGAAACAACCCTGCTGGAAGGTAGTGTATCCGTCAGTAACAATGCCAACGGTAAACAAATGATATTAAAGCCCAATGAAACAGCCATTTATCGTAAATCGACTGGAATATTGTCTATGCACATTAATGCAAATGCACAGAACGAAATAAGTTGGCGTGAAGGTGTTCTTTCTTTTAATGACATATCTATGGGAGAAATCGCTCGTCAACTATCCCATCATTTTAATGTCACCATACAGATAAAAAGCGAACAGTTACGTAATTATAAATTAAATGCACGTTTCAAGCAAAACGAAACGTTGGAAGAAATTCTAGAAATGTTGGCTCCCATCGTAGGTTTTACTTATCACATGCCCCAATCCAATCTTATTGAACTAAAGCAAGAAAACTAAAAAACAAATGATTTCTTCACTTTATAAGAAACACAGTATCACTTTTTTTTACTTAATGCTGTTACTAGTCTTTTCCCATTCATTCATATCAGCACAAACTCCGGATATGCCTTTTAATATTTATCTGAAACAGGCTAGTTTAAAGGAGTTTACAGCTAAAATAGAACAACTGTCAGAGTATTCTTTTATTTATGGCGAAGAAGTTGTACTCAAACATCCCATAACTCTCGATCTGAAAGAAACCCCATTAACAACTATTCTACAAACAGCTTTCATTAAACAAGACATCAGTTTCGAGATTACCAAACACCATATCATATTGAAAAAAACAACGTCACTTCCTATAAAACAACATTTTACACTAAACGGTTATGTATTGGACGAAATATCGAAAGAAACACTGATAGGTGCCAATATCTATGACCAGCAAAATAAACAAGGAACAATCACAAATCCATTCGGATTCTTCAGTATCACACTGCCCGAAGGAAACACTGAACTGAATTTTTCCTATATAGGTTACGGTTCAAAACAAATAGCATTGTATTTATGTAAAGATACGCTGCTGACTGTCCAACTTAAAAACGATAATACATTGGAAGAAATCGTTGTCCTTTCTGATAAAATGGAAACAGGCTTTCAAAGTAGCCGTATGGGAGCAAACAATATACCTTTGACACATATTAAAAATACCCCTGCTTTACTGAGTGAGGCAGATGTATTAAAATCAATCCAGCTTCTGCCCGGTATACAAGGAGGTATAACCGGTACCAGTGGCCTGTATGTACGTGGAGGAAGTCCCGATCAGAATCTTTATCTGCTAGACGGTGTACCCTTATATAATGTGGACCATACACTAGGTATTCTCTCCATCTTTACCCCAGAATCGGTCAAGAAAGTCGATTTGTATAAAAGCAGTTTTCCTGCCCGTTACGGAGGAAGACTGTCCTCCGTCATTGATGTACGCACTAACGATGGAGATATGAGGAATTATCACGGCAGTCTGACCATCGGGCTGCTGACTTCTCGAATGCACTTTGAGGGTCCTCTATGGAAAGACCGGACATCATTTATTATTTCTGCCAGACGCAGTTATGCCGATTTAATTATCAAGCCTTTCATGGATAAAGATACGAAAGGAGGTTACTACTTATATGATATCAACACAAAACTAAATCATCGATTCAGTGACCGTGACCGCCTGTTTTTCTCCTTTTATCATGGCAAAGATCATGCCAGTTTTACAAATACTTCTTCTTATTACTTTGAAGAAGAAAAGGAGACAGACACAAGAGAGAGACAAGTCATGGCTTGGGGAAGTACATTAGGGGCATTACGTTGGAACCACATAGTCAGTAATCGTCTGTTCCATAACATCACCCTATCCTATAACCGTTTCCGATTCAATATAAAAAACAATTTCACGTCCGCCAACAAACACCTTGACAGCCAATATTATTCCGGTATAGAAGATTGGGGATTAACATCTGACTTCGACTTTCATCCATCCCCCTCCCATTTCATCAAATTCGGAGGAAACTATCTCTACCATACGTTCCGCCCCGAAACCCAACATACATTTGTGCACTCTCCGAATGAACAAGAACAACCTGATAAAACATACACCATCGGAGGAAATGAAGCGACACACTCACACGAAATTTCCCTTTATGTAGAAGATGATTTCAAATGGAACGAACAATGGAAAACAAATATAGGCGCACATTTCTCACTCTTCCAAGTACAAAAGCACACTTATGCCTCCTTGGAACCTCGCATTACCGTTAGTTTCAAAACCAGTCCCAACCTTACTTTCAAGGCGGCCTATACCCACATGACACAATATGTACATTTACTTTCTTCATCCAATCTCTCTCTCCCCACTGATCTATGGGTACCGGTCACACAGAAGATCCTCCCGATGCAAGCATGCCAATTTTCTATCGGGGGTTACTATACAGGTATTCAAGGATGGGAGTTTTCTGTAGAAGGCTATAGCAAAATGACGAAAAACGTACTGGAATACAAAGATGGTAATACTCTAGTCGGTAATTCCATTCATTGGGAAGAGAAAGTAGAAATGGGCAAAGGACGCAATTTCGGCATAGAATTCATGCTGGAAAAGAAAACCGGACGTACTACCGGATGGATAAATTATACTTTGGCTAAAGCCGACCGTATATTCAGTAAAGGAAATGTAAATGGAGGGAAACGTTTTCCCTATAAATACGACAGACGCCACTCCGTGAACATCACGATAAACAGGCGCCTCAACAAAAAAGTATACATGAGCGCTTCTTGGATTTACGCTTCAGGAAATACTGCCACCCTGCCCAAAGAGAAAGCAACCATCATTCTCCCCGAAGGAAGCTATGGATGGGGACATATGGGAAATACAGGCAACGGGGTTGTTTTTCCCTTTGAATATAGCTCTTCTCGAAATAACTACCGTCTGCCCGCCAGTCATCAGTTGAATCTAGGATTCAACTTTCACAAAAAGACAAAACATGGAGAACGGATTTGGAACGTCAGTATTATGAATGCCTATAACTCTTTGAATCCCAATCATGTATTTATAGATTATTACACGGATGAGCAATCGGAAGGAAAAAAGATTCCTGTGATACAAAAAGTCACTCTCCTTCCCTTCTTACCTTCATTCTCATATACTTATAAATTTTAAGCAATAATGAAAAAAGCACTTTTACTCCTTTCATTTGTTCATTTATTGGCCGCCTGTACCAATGATATAGAAATATTGCCTAATGATGAATCTCAAAAGCTCATCGTCAACGCTCTGATAAACGCAAACAAAACGAACAATGCTATCTTTTTAGCTTTATCCGGCTATCACGAACCCCAAGTAGTAAAAAATGGAATTATTCACCTTTATATTAATAATGTATTATCGGAAACAATTTCGGAATGTACCTATCGTCCTAACAATGATTCACCGTTAGACTATCAAAATTATTTTTACCAGATAAGCAGCCGTTTTAAAACCGGTGATCAAGTACGTATCGAAGTAGAAACCAAAGACGGAAAATATAAAGCGAATGCAGAAGCAACAGTATATGAGCCCATTGAAATTATCAAAGCGGACACCATTGAATCTAATCATTCTCTATCAGAGACTTCGGAAAGCCTTTGGATATATCAAGCAACAAAGTGGAAAATAAAATTACAAACTCCCACCACAAACCATTCCCAATATTACCGGGTCAACATAAAACAAACATATACTTACCGCCTTACTAACCGCAAAACTTTACAAGACTCCACTGCTATCTCCACCCAATGGGAATGTAGCGGATATTATGACACTGCATTAATGGACGGAAAACCTGGCACTCCCAACAACTCTGATCCTATCATTAATTTCATCCCCACTATAAACAACTATTATAATGTATTCAATGATGCTTACTTTACCAACAACCAATATACCATGACTTTAGACAGTTGGTATAGTTTCCTATTAGACAATAAACTATATAAAATTAAAAAGATAACAGGAAAAGCTATCATACAATATTATGCCATATCCCCGGCTGAATATCAATATTTACGAGCCGCCAATGCATATGCCGACCATGACAGTAGCAACCTGTTGGAAACACCTGTCATCTTTCCCAATAACATCAAAGGAGGAATAGGTATTTTTGCCATAGAAAATCCGACAGAAACAAGCATTCCTTTAAAATCCATCGAAGATTATTAGAAAGCTTTGCCACTTTCGGATCTCTGTTAAATTATTTATCTTCCAATGAAATCTGAAAAGGAGAAGCCGGTAGTCCGGTTCTATTTTTCAAATTCGCATGAACCGGATTATCATCCCAACCATAACGTACCGTTACAGGATGAGGGATATCTTTATGCCATACCGCCACCTGATTCCCATTAACAACAACTGCTTCCGCCCACTGAAAATGCCCATCGGCACCGGCTATCGCAAATCCCTTCAATTCATCTACCGCCCATAATTTATCAGTCCCGGCTTCGAAAGAAAGAACAGCCTTTCCTTCATGATTGACAGTCATACCCGTACACATAGGCCCACTGTGCACACTCTTTTTATCACCATACACCCTTCTTTTCACCAACAGGGAGATACGTCTTGCCAGTTCTTTTTTATTCAATGGATGAATATCGTTCCACTCGCCTAAATCAATCGCTACCGCCAAAGCTGCATTCGGGACTTTCAACGCTACTTGCCGTTGCGCTTCACGCAAAGCCGCCCAATTACTTTCTACCGGCTCCGAATGTGTCTTCATGAAATTGGCCAGCTGTACAATAAAGAAAGGCAATTCTTTATCAGCCAGTTTCTCACGCCAGTCAATAATCATGGCAGCCAGCAATTCCTCATATTCATTAGGACGGCCCGTATTCGTTTCTCCCTGATACCACAACGCACCGGTAAAGGCCAGATTACGCAGAGGAGAAATCATGGAATTATACATGCCGGTAGGAACATTCTGAAAAGAGACACTGTTGGTGCGTGCAGGCATCTCACAGCCTAATTGATATTTCCAGCGGCTGGACAAACGGACTGTATCTGTCCCCCATGCCAGACAATAAGGTTTATCGGGCACAAAACTGGCGGCCCCTCCGTAATTAATCAGCCGGACAGTCACCAGATTCTCACCGGGTTTCAATATAGAAGCCGGCACCCGATAAATACGCGGCGGATACTGATAGAAAGTGTTACCTACAGAAATCCCGTTCACAAACACCGAATCGGCATCCACCATGCACCCCAAACGAAGAACAGCCTCTTTTCCGGCTTGTTCCGCTGATACATTCACTTTCTGACGGAACCAATGAGAGCCACTCACCGGATATCCATTCTTTCTTCCCCATTCCTTGGAAAACATATCTACTGTCTGCCAGTCCGTATCATCCAGTTCCGGACGATTCCAGCATATCCCGTCATGAAGTCCCCGGTCTCCTTTGTACAAAGCGGTATCCCAAAAACGGTTCATCATCTGTCCCGAACGGTTGCACAACTCACGATACTCATCCGAATTAAACAAATCACGCTCGTGCAACTGACGCGGAAACTTCTGCAAGGCCTCCTCACTCATCCAAGCCTCGACGGAACTTCCCCCCCAACTGGAGTTAACAATGCCCACAGGTACTTGCGTCTCCCTATACATCTCCTTGGCAAAGAAATAAGCCAAAGCAGAGAAGGAAGGAGCAGTTTCTTTAGTCAGCGGCATCCAGTCTGCCCCCGGCAGATCGTCTTTAGGTCCATGCAAATCATTGCCTAAAGGAATCTTCACATACCGTATCATCGGATTCTCATCCCTTGCTATTTCCTCGGCAAATTTATCAGTCACCCGTCCGGCGGTCAATTCCATGTTGGACTGTCCGGAGCAAAGCCAGACATCACCCACTAGAATATCTTTCAACCGGATATCATTCACGGTCATTTCAAAAGGGCCGCCTGCCTTCATGGGAGGCAGCTCCACCAGCCACTTACCATCTTCCCCGGCTACCGTACTGAATTTCTTCTTTTTAAAAACAACGGTCACATTCTCTCCTTTATCGGCATTTCCCCATATTTTAACGGGCCGCTCACGTTGCAATACCATACCGTCCGATAGGATGGCAGGCAATTTCACCTTTGCTTCGGTCCATGCGGAAAATGCACAAAGAACCGACATTACTAAAGCCAACTTATATTTCATTTTTCTTATAAAGTTAAAAACCGTAATTTATTTATTGAACCCACTCTCAGGACATTCATAGTTCGAGATTTCCAACCGGAAGCGTTTCATATCCTCCAACTCGTGTACCGGACGTTCTATGCCGGCCGGAACAGGCATCCCTGAGAAAGTCTGGAAATAAAGCAGACAAGCATCTTTCCACCACACGGCGTCACGCATCTGGATTTTCAATTTCGACTGCACTTCCCCGAACCGGCGTGCATCTACAAAAGGTTCCACACTGTCCCATACTTCCTGAAAACCACGTACCTGCCGCACACCTCTATCGTATGCATGGCACAACTCCCCCCAAAGCGTACGTCCGCTTTTCATCTGATGATGCCAAGGCACATGATGGAACCAAAGCAAATAAATCTCGGGACAAGTTGCCTTGTCATTGTAAATCTGACGAAGTGAATCGGGATACTGAGAAACGGCATCACTCCCTTTGCTGCTACGGTCGAAACCGATTCCCTCCTTATCTGCCTTATGATAATAAGAAGGTAACCAGTCCGGACGAGCACCGGGCACACTACACCACGGTTCAGGCCCATAATGGTGCCCCCATGCAAACTGATGATGCAGCCCCAACGGCATCATATAATTCACCACCGCCTCCCGGCTCTGCAACATCATCTCTTTGACCGGACGGACAAATGCCGGCTGGGAAGTAAACGTCTGCCGCAACCACTCATCCGCAATCCGGTCTGAAGTCAGCGACGGATTCCATGCCAACCGCCCGAAAGCATACCAGTTGGCCTGCGCAAAATGGTGTCCGCACCAATTCACATCCGTACCGATGTTTGCCACACCCGCAGCAGCTTTTAACCTATCCGGACGCACCTCGCCAAAAAACTCCTCCCATAAAGGAGCCAAATAAGCCAGATGATTGGAAAAGCCTAAATACTCCTGAGTAATTTGAAACTCCACCATCATGGGAGTCCGCTTCATGGCTGTGAACAAAGGGCTGTAAGGTTCGCGAGGCTGGAAATCTATCGGTCCGTTCTTTATCTGTACTATTACATTGTCATGAAACTGCCCGTCCAAAGGCATAAACTCCAAATAGGCCTGCTTGGCACGGTCACTGTCGGTAGGACTATAGACAAACGCCCTCCACATCACGATTCCTCCGTAGGGTTTCAACGCATCCGCCAGCATATTCGCTCCCTCGGCATGAGTACGCCCGAAATCACATGGTCCCGGCTGCCCCTCCGAATTGGCCTTTACCAAAAAGCCGCCAAAATCAGGTATCAACGTATAAATTTCTTTCACTTTCCGCCTCCACCACCGGATGACCTCCTTGTCCAACGGATCTGCCGTATCCAACTTGCCCAACTGGATAGGAGATGCAAAATTAACCGATAAATAGACCTTTATACCATAAGGCCGGAAGACATCAGCCAATGCCTTGACTTTCTCCAGACTGGAGGTTGCCAGCACTTGGGGCGAGGCATTGACATTATTCAGCACCGTTCCATTAATACCCACAGAAGCATTGGCACGGGCGTATGCCTCGTAACGTGGTGACAAAGTTCCGGGAAGTTCTTCCCAATTCCACAAAGAACGACCGGCATAACCACGCTCCACCGTACCATCCGGATTATCCCAATGGTTCAAGATGCGAAGATCATACACAGGTTGTTCAGTAACCGACAGAGGTACTGTGACCTGCCCCGCCGCCTGCATACGCAACAGACTATAAACACCATAAAGCAATCCTGCCTCGGTGGATGAAAGAATACGGACCTGATGTTCCGAAGAAGTGATGGCAAACCCATCCCCCTGCCCTGTCCTCTTTTTCTCCAAAAGTACAGGCTCTCCCTTCCAGGCGTTTTTCAACTCAGCAATGGCAATGGTTATGGTGGGTGACACTTTTCCTTTATATATAACTTCCACTTCCGCACCTTCCGCCGGGCGCATCACCGGCAACCACAAGCGGCTGCCGTCTTCTTCTGCCGGACAGGCATTGTCCGGTCGTGTACCGGCTTGCAACATTCCTGCCGCCAAGCACCCGCACATCATTCCTATCCAAACTGTCAATCTGATGTTTTTCATTGTCCATTCAGTTTATTTCTCCGGCAAGGAGATTCGTCCATAAACAAATAACTATCCTCATAACCGCCATAATCCACCACAATCTTTTCAAATACGATGGCAGGCTCCACCGGTTTCAGAACCAATGTATAGGTTCCGTCCGCACGGTCGGGCAGGCTCAACTTCACCCGGGTCTTCACCACCCGACGGGCCACTGTGGGATACAGTACGCGATATACATTATCCGGATGCTCGTTCAACTCCGCATTGAAACAGACAGTCTGCTCCTCCCCTCCTTCAAAACCTACTGTGTAGCGATGACCTTCCCGTCTGAGGAAGGGCAGGGTGGATTTCACAATGACATACACATTTACCGTATCTACTTTTTGCGGTATTTTCATTTTATAAGAGAGCGAAGCTCCCTCAGCAGACTGTGTATAAGGCATCAAAGCCACTCCGCTCAGCGTACGTCCCATGTGCGGTATGACTGTCCAGGCAGTTTCCGGTGCCGCGGATGATGCAAAATAATGCTCCGCCTCCATGGAAACCACCCCTTTGTCACCGGCAAACAAATACCCTCCTACAGCCTGTTCCGGTTGCTCTATCCGGTAAACTTCCGGCAAACGGTCGGCAGGGAAATCATCGTTCCACGAAGTATAGCCTATATGTTTCTGCGTCATCATTCCGTTCCACTTGCCTCCCGACATTTCTTCGTTGTATTCCCTGCACAATTCCGCATCGCGCCTAAACGCCTTCTCCACCTTGTCGGCCCACTCATTCGCCTGCGGATTGTTCTCCTGGTACAATTTGTGATTCATGGCTTGTGCATAGTACATTTCATACAGATTGGCCATCGCCTGCACAGGAAAAAGAATCAGTTGGCGATAAGCATCCCTGTAAGCGGCCTCCAGTTTCAAATACTGCCGCAAGGCTTCCGCCTCCAGCTTCACATATTCATCGGCCACCTGCCTCCATTCCCCCGAAGCCAAGTGATAAGTATCCTTATCCAGCATCTCGGGAGTCACGCGTCCATTGTACTTGCAATACAGGTTCAGGATACGCATGGCCTCATCCGCCTGTTCCTCACCGAACTGCTGCGCACAGAACGCTCGTGTATGCTCCAACAGATTCCCTGCCGCATAGCGTTCCGGATTCCAAGCCATATTCATAAAAAGAGTGATAGGATACTCCATCGGCTTCAAATCACCCACATTCAATATCCAAAGCTTATCCACCCCATAGCTGTAAGTCAACTGAAGCTGTTCCCACATATTTTGTATAGGAGTTACATTCAACCATTTGGAATTACGGGGAGCCCCCACATAATCTACATGATAATACATCCCCCATCCGCCGGAATGCTTCCGCTCCTTTGCATCCGGCAACCGGCGCACATCCCCCCAGTTGTCATCACTCAGCAACATAATCACATCATCGGGCACACGGAGTCCCATGTCATAATAGCGTTGCACTTCTTTATAAATAGCCCATACCTGCGGACGTTTCTCCGGCGCTTTTCCCGTCACTTCCTTGATAATGCGACGCTGATTCCGGAATATCTTCTCCATCAGGCGCATGTTTTCCTCATCACGCGGCACATATTTGTCATCTTCTCCTTCCTTTCCACCCATCGGAGTATCACCGTCACCTCTCATACCAATGGTAATCAAATCTTCCGTATCGGCCGCACGCTCCATACCTTCACGGAAAAAACGGTCAATCACTTGCTGGTTGGAAGCATAGTCCCATGCCCCATATTCGCTGCGCTTCCTCACCCATTCCTGATGATTGCGTGCCATAGGCTCATGGTGTGAGGTTCCCATTATAATCCCCATCTCATGGGCGGTCTTGCTGTTCTCCGGATCATCCGCATAAAAACTCCAACCCCACATGGCAGGCCACATAAAGTTACCGCGCAGACGCAAAATCAGTTCGAACACACGGGCATAAAAACGATGATCACCATAATTCGTGCCATAAGTGTGTTTCACCCACCCGGTCAGGCAAGGAGCCTCGTCATTCAAAAAGATACCCCGATACTTTACCGCCGGTTCTCCCGCCGTATAACTTCCACGCATCATCGAAAGATTCTGCCGGGGCATCACCGGCACATCCACCCAGTCGTACCACGGCGAAACACCAATCTGTTCCGAAAGCTCATAAATCCCATAAATCGTTCCGCGTTTGTCACTTCCCGCAATGACAAGCGCCTCATTCACTCCGTTCAAGGGAGCAGACACCACAGTCATCAGGTATTTCTCATTCTTGCCCTCCAGCAATGAAGCATCTATCTTTTTCGCCTTTACCAATTCCCGGATATAACGGCTTTTCAACGTACCTACCATAATCATGCGCTTTACACCGGGAGTATAGCATAACCCGGCAGTCCGGCCACTCACCCGTTTAAAGTCATTCTGAAGATTCCTTACCGCTATCATCACACCGGCATCCTCCTGCTCGTCCACCAATATTTCATTGGCCACTCCGTTTTCCATCAGAGTGAAACGGTCGGGAGCCAGCCGGTCAAAAGTAATCCCTTTATGATCTATAGCTCCTACATTCAGGCACAAGGTGGAGAACAAGAATATCCCCACGCATTTTTTTAGTTTCATTCTATTCACTTTTTAGTTACCGTATTCAAAATAATCTATATCCACATATCCTCCCAAATCTTTAGTAGCATAATTAAAAATAGCAAACTTGCTTCCCATAAAGAATTTGGTATAATCAAAAACCATTTTACAAGGCTCCCCTATTCGTTTCCACGTTTTCTTGTCATAACTGTAGTAAAAAGTGGCTTCATCTTTTTTATCGGCAAAGTCGCCCTCCATACGAAGATAGACCACCTCTTTTTCACAATCTATGCGTTCCTTCTCCAGTACTTCCACAGCAGTCACCCTTTTTTCCCGGTCCGAAAGACTGACAGACTGATGTGACATCACCCACTGCTTTTTCCCGTTCTCCATGACCACAGCCAGCACTCCGGACAACCCATTAAAAGCACTGAAGCCCGCAACATCCCCTTCTTTCATCTTCGAGACATCCATAGCTACCACACCGCTGCATTTCGGCCCGCTCATACGCTGGGTCAAGGTATTGGGAGCCAGAAACAGATTATCCACCACCCTTCCGGTCCTCAACCGCAGGAAACCCGGACGCTCTGTCAGCGACCAGCAATCGTCCAACGGATTATGGTTCCACTGCCAGTTCAAGCTCAACCGGCCGGTGTCGAAATCATCACTTCCCATGATACTTCCTTTACACTCCTCTCCGGAAGCAGGCATCTCCATACACTCGGGCACACGTCCGTCCGCATCACCCAGTATCGGCCAACCGTCTTCCCAGCGGCAGGGCATCAATGTGGGCACACGCCCTATGCCGCCCCTATCCTGAAAAATAAAGCCATACCAGTTTCCGTCAGGAGTATCGACTATACAGCCTTGTCCCACGCCACCATATCCTTGAAATTCGGTTTCTAAAATCACCTTTTTCTCATACGGACCGGTTATCTGGTCAGCACGATAGCACACCTCACGACGCAACCGTCCGGGAATGCTCCAGTCCATGGAAATCATCATCACGTAATATCTGCCGTTATGCTTGAATGCCTGACTTCCTTCCAGAAGTCCCTGCTCGTCGGCATCCCGCTCGAATATCTTTTGGTCTATACCTCCCGGCTCCACATCGCTCAGGTCGCTCTTGAGCTGACGAAGTTGTCCGGTGCCATAAAACAGATAGACTTTGCCGTCATCATCAAAAAACAAAGAAGCATCATGATGATGAGGCGGACGGGAGACTAATGTCCATTCGCCCGCCGGATCTTCGGCGGTATAGATATAACCACGATGAGGTTCATCATTGGGTGAGAACCATACATAGAACCGTCCGTCATGATAGCGGATGCTGGAGGCCCATTGTCCGCGACCATATACCGTGCCTTCCTTCAAATCATAACGGGGCAAGTCAGTAAGCCGTTGAAACACATAACTGATCGTTTCCCAATGCACCAAGTCCTTTGAACGCATCACCGGACAACCCGGCATCAGGTGCATGGTGGTGCTTACCAGATAGTAATAGTTTCCCACCCTTATCATGGAAGGGTCAGGTACATCCGCCTCAATCACCGGATTATGGAAGATTTCCCGTTGTTGTGCAAACGCCCCCGACAAACCAATGAAGCAGGTAATAATAATAATGATCTTCTTCATTTCTTTTTCTACTTTCTATTTTTGAACAAATGAGGCACGAACCGGTACAAGCAACGACGCCATGTCAACCACTCGTGTGCCGTGCCCTGCGATTCGTAATAGTCCACATGAATACCTATTTTGCGCAAAGACTCTGCCAGTTTTCGGGTACCGAACCGTTCTTCCGTTCCGCATCCCAAAAACAAGTAATGTACCTGCTTGTTAAACTTGCCGGCATCAGCAAACACACCGTCAAAGCAAGTCTTCACATCCAGTCCGAAGATAGCACCGCTGAATGCGCCAATATACGAAAACTTGTCCAGATGAGGCAATGTGGTAGTGAAAGTCTGATGACCACCCCATGACAATCCTGCCATTGCACGATGTTCACGATCAGTATAAGTCCGGAACGTCCTGTCAATCATCGGTATCAAGTCCTCCAGCATCACCCTGTAAAAAGAGGCACCATACAAAGCTCTCTCCTCATTCACATCCTTCCCTTTGCGAGGAATGAAAGGAGCTTCCACATCCCCACTGTCCATCACAACAAGCATCGGCACACATTGCCCGGAGGCTATCAGGTTATCCATAATATGTTGCATACATCCCTGTGCCGACCAGCCCGTCTCATCCTCGCCCATGCCATGTTGCAGGTAAAGTACCGGATAACGTTTTTTCACCTTGGTTTCGTATTCAGCCGGAGTATAGACCATGCAACGGCGGAATTCCTTTTTGGCTTCCGAATAATAAGTACACGAGCGCACCTGCCCATGAGGTACTCCCTGCTGAGGACGATAGTAATCACCTTCCACTCCCTCGGGAACCTCTATCCCACTCGCCATACGGCAACAACCAAAGAAAGTGTAACTGGACGGATCGGCCACCTGCACCCCGTCCGCTATCAAAAAATAATAATGGAATCCTACGACCAACGGATCGGTCTTTACTGTCCAAAAGCCATCCGCGTCCTTCTGCATGTCATACTTCTTACCGCAACAGTCTACCTGAAGCCTTCCGGCTTGCGGAGCATAGAAACGGAAGTGGGCGCAATGCTCCTCGTCCAGCCGCGGATACTCGTAACCCGGAATATTGGTAGATGCGGCCTGCGTCCTGTCTTTCACCTCTTGCTCTGTCATTTCCTGCCGGCTGAATTTCCACCAGTCAAAATGAAACAGTTCACATCCTTTCCTGCCTTTGAACACAAAATAGACATCATGCACACCCGTCACAGGAACCGTCACATCCGCCTCTATACTTGTCCAACATTCCCATCCTCCGGTATGAGGAACCCTCATTTCAGCTATCAGCGTTCCGCCGATGCTGTCGGTCCTGATTTCTATCCACCCGCCGCGAAGGGCACTGGCAACAGACACACAAAGACACTTGGGCAACAAATCTTCAAAATCCACCTCGCGTACCTTTATATAATCCCCGTCATGAATTCCGGATACATACACCCCCGTCTTTGCATTCCATTCCGACTTTACTCCTTCGGAGAAAGCTATCGTTTCCGCCTCCACACGTTGATAAGGAGTCAGTGTGCCTACCGGCGACACCCCTTCTGTCGTCGCATTAATTATCGGGAAAGTACCATCGGGGTTGTAACTGAACTGCTCCACTGCCACGCTACGTCCGAAACCACCCCCACCGGGTAATTTCCCGGTGTGATAAAAGAAATAAGAATTACCTTTATAATCCGTCACTCCACAGTGATTGGTAAACGAACCGGTATCTTGCAACGGCATAATTTCTCCCATATACTTCCAAGGTCCTGTCGGAGTGTCACTCATCGAGTAAGCGATGTGTTCGGGTACTCCGCCGGCTGCATACGACAGATAATATGTACCGCCACGCTTGTGCAACCACGGACCTTCCGTATAGATGTCCTTGTATTTCTTTCCTTTCTCCCGTTTGTCCGGCCCCGGAGAACCAAAACTCTCTATAGTCTGCTCCACCTTGGACACCTCACCATCCAGCGAAACCATATCGGCATTCAGCTTGGCATAGTAAACATTCGGATTTCCCCAATATAAATAAGCCTGCCCGTCATCGTCCACAAAAACCGTGGGATCAATAAAATCCCAGCTACCTTCGTAAAGCGGTCTGCCGATAGCATCCTTAAAAGGGCCGGTAGGCGAATCACCCACCGCCACACCGATAGCCATCGTGTTTGTCAACTTGGAATGCAGACACACATACCAATAGAATTTCCCGTTGCGTTCGATACATTGCGATGCCCAGGCACGATCGTCCGCCCAGTCGAAAGACTCGATGGCAAGCGGAGAACCGTGATCGGTCCAGTTCACCATATCTTTAGTAGAATAGACGCGCCACTCTTGCATCCAGAAAAAATCGGCATGGTCCTCATCGTGTCCCGTGTAAACATACAAGGTGCCATCGTGCACCATAGGTGCCGGATCAGAAGTATAGCAAGTCTGCACAATCGGATTCTGCGCCTGCAACACTCCGGCAAGCAACAGGGACAAGCCACTCATCATACATTTCCGGATACCGGATAAATCACATTCAAGTTTCATATTCATGGTATTAAATTCACAAGGCTGTTTTTACGTTCCGTTCTTCACTGCTCAACAAGAGCAAAGGTAAGGACATTCGCCTTATATCGGAGTGTAACCATGTTACATAGTCCTTTTTCCATGTTACAAACCTGCCCGATATGGCACAAAGTACCGAAATTACTCCTTATTTATTAGGCTATATATTCTTTTTTGAATTATTTTTGTGCACCTGAATTTACTGGGATATTTATATTATGATGAAACATACGATTCTTATACTATTTCTTTTTCTGTCTTTGTTGTGCCACGGACAATCGTACAAATTCTTCACAACAGACAGGGAACTTTCCAGCAGTCTGATCAACAAAATATATCAGGACCGGAACGGCATGATATGGATTGCCACCGAAGACGGACTGAACCGCTATGACGGAGCCAAGTTCATCACCTACAAGCATGACCCGGAAAACGAGTACTCCCTCTGCCATAACTACGTACGAGTGCTGTACGAGGACAGCAAAGGACGGTTGTTCGTAGGAACCTATAACGGTATACAGCTATACGATCCGGAAACCGACAGCTTCAGCGCGCGAGCGCAATGGGAAGACGGAAAGACTTTTGACAGCAATATCATATCCATTCTGGAACGTAGGAACGGAGAAATATGGGTATCGGGAAACAACTTGTGTACCATAACCATCACACAGGGGAAACTGACTGCACACAAACTGGACTTACCTATCCCCACCCAAATGACAGACTACATGATAGAGGACAGACAACACAATCTTTGGGTAACACAGGGTGAGAATGGTATCTACCGCCTCTCTGTGGACAATAAAAGCAAGCACTTTCTGAAACAAGAGAAGGGAATGACCATTGTGGACCTCTATGAAGACAACTACGGAGACATCTACCTGGCAACCATAGGCAAAGGATTGCTGAAATATAACCAACCAGCAGAAGAGTTCATTCCTATCCTTTATAAAGGAAAACAAAACCTGCCTATCAAATCCATCTGCCAGATAAGCCAAAACGAGCTTTGCCTGGGCACGGACGGGAAAGGCACCAAGATTTTCAACATCCCCAAACAGCTCATCACGGATTACCCTTTTGATAATAATTACCTCGACTCCGGTACCTCCAAAGTACACTCCGTCCTGAAAGACAATGCAGGAAACCTATGGATAGCCATTTACCAGAAAGGGGTTATGATGATTCCCGCACAGCCCAACAGTTTCAAGTACATAGGCTACAAATCAATAAACAAGAATATCATCGGCTCCAACTGTATCACCTCACTCTGCCGCGACCACAAAGGCATATTATGGATAGGTACTGACAACGACGGCATATACGGCATCACCACAGAACTGAAGCAAAAAGTCCATTATGCCCCACATGACAGCCCCTCTTCGGTTCCTTCCACCGTTTTCGGCCTGTATGAAGACTCTGAACATAATCTGTGGTTCGGATCCTATACCAACGGACTAGGCAGACTGGATAAGAAAACAGGACAGTGCAGCTATCTGCAGAATCTGACAGACAAGAATGGAAACCGTATCCAACGCGTGTATGATCTGGTTGAAGACCAGGACAAACGACTCTGGATAGCCACCATGGGAGCCGGACTTTTCTATTATGACTTGAAGACAGGACAGTCTGTATATGACCCTAAATTCAATGCTGCCACCAAAAAATATAAATGGATAAGCTGTCTTTTGTACGCCGGTGACAACCACCTTTATGTAGGAACGTATGACGGAATAAGATGTATAGACCTGAGCACCGACGACTTCAAGACTGAAGAAATCCTATCCAGACACATCATCCACTCCCTTTATGAAGACCCCCAAGGCAACATCTGGATAGGCAATTCCGAAGGACTGGCAGAATGGAATCCCCAAACCCAGCAACTAAAGACCTACACCACCGCCCACGGACTATCCAGTAACGCCGTATATGCTATCAAAGGAGACGGGCAGGACAACTTATGGATAAGCACCAATGCCGGAATGTCACGTTTTAATCTGAATACCCACACGTTCAGCAATTTCTATGCAGACGACGGTCTGCAAGGAAATGAATTCAGCAAAAACGCCTCTTTTGCCGACCACAACGGCATACTCTGGTTTGGAGGTACAAACGGAATTACCTATTTCAATCCTCAAGAGATTACGAATCCCGCAAAAAAATGGAACGTACGCATCATCGACTTCTATCTGCACGACCAACCCATAAGGAAAGGAATGTTGTCGGGCGGAAAAGAAATCATAAACACCTCCGTCTTTGAGGCCCGGGATTTCCACTTGTCACATAACGACAACGCTTTCAGCATCGAGTTCTCTACCCGCGAACTAAATAATTCCGAACGTATCACGTATCTATATACCATAAACAACACCCCCTGGGTCAAACTTCCCAAAGGAGTCAACCGAGTGTCATTCAGCGACCTTCCCCCCGGCGATTATCATTTCCGGATCAAAGCCGAAGATTATCTGCTGGAATCCGACACCGATGAAATCACCATTCACATCGCACCGGCATGGTGGGCATCGGGCTGGGCCATGCTGATCTATGCCTTATTGGCAGTAGCAGCCGTCTATGGCATCATCCTGCAAATGAGACACCGTTACCGCATAAGACAGGAAATGATGCAACATATCCATGCCGAACAGATAAACGAAGCCAAGCTACAGTTTTTCATCAACATCTCCCACGAAATACGTACTCCGATGTCACTCATCATCAGTCCTTTGCAAAAACTGATGACAAACGATACAGACCACGAACGGCAAAAGAACTACCGCATCATCTGGCGCAATTCCGAAAGAATCCTGCGGCTGGTAAACCAATTGATGGATATACGCAAGATAGACAAAGGACAGATGTCACTCGTTTTCCGTGAAACCGAAATGACCGGATTCATTAATGATTTGTGTGAAACCTTTACAGAACAAGCGAACAAAAAACAAATTACTTTGCAGTTCCACCACGAGGGCGCCGACCACTTAAAATTGTGGGTGGACCCGGTGAACTTCGACAAAATTATCCTGAACATCCTGTCCAATGCCTTCAAATTCACCCCCGAAGGAGGCAGTGTGGACATACGGCTACGCACCGGTAAGGACTCCACCCTGCCGAAACCATTGCAACAGTATGCCGAAATCACCGTGACCGACAGCGGAATAGGAATCGCCCCCAAAGAAACAGAACACATATTCGAACGCTTTTACCAGATACGGAATAGCCAAAACAACTCAAACATAGGCACCGGTATCGGGCTGCACCTCACCCGCTCACTGGTGGAACTTCATCATGGAGACATCCGTGTAGAAAATAATCCGGACGGACAACCGGGATGCAGCTTTATCATCCGTATGCCTCTGGGATGCGCCCATCTGCGCAAAGAAGAAATGGAAGCCGACAAAGCTCCTCTCTTCCACACTCCGGCTCCGGTCCTCCCTGTTCCTTATGAAACCGAGGAAGAAGAAAACGGAAAAACACGAACCAAAACGAAATACAAAGTACTGGTGGTAGAAGACGATGAAGATATACGCCGCTATATCTGCCGTGAACTGGCAAGCGATTACCATACCCTGGAAAGCTGCAACGGCAAGGAGGCACTGGAAAGCATCTTCAATAAAACCCCGGACTTGGTAATAAGTGATGTCATGATGCCCGAAATGGACGGACTTACCTTATGCCGCAAAATAAAGCAAAATGTGAACCTGAACCACATCCCGGTAATACTGCTCACTGCCAAGACACGGGAGGAAGACAATCTGGAAGGTCTGGAAACAGGAGCCGACGCCTACATGACCAAACCTTTCCATATAGAGATATTGAGGAAAACGACCGCCAACCTGATCCGCAGTCGTGAACGGCTACGCAATACCTATACCGGACAACAGACCCAAGGGGATAAGGTACAACCAATAGAAGTACAGTCCCCCGATGACAAACTGATGGAACGAATCATACGGGTCATCAACGAAAACCTGAGCAACCCGAACCTCACCGTGGAGATGATTACCACCGAGGTAGGCATTAGCCGCGTGCACTTGCACCGTAAACTGAAAGAACTGACCAACCAGACCACACGGGATTTTATCCGGAACATCCGACTGAAACAAGCGGCAGAACTGTTGTCGAAGAAACGGTACACCATAGCCGAAGTGGCGGACTTGACCGGATTCACCAATCCCAACAATTTCTCGACCGCTTTCAAGGATCTGTACGGAATGCCTCCCAGCATGTACATGGAACAGCATTTGAAACAGGATAAGAATAAGGAAGAGAACTGAAAATAATTTCCGGTTCTCTTTTCCACCAAGTACAGACCCAGTTTCCGCCGAATGCAAACTTTGCGGATACAATGGTATGAACAAATACACTTTTCCTACAAAACACTCTTACATATACCTATTTCACGAACCTTTCTTCAGTCCATTCAGTCGGCATAACTCACTATTACACAATGCATAAGGCTGACAGTAGTCCTTTCAGTCTGCTATCAGTCCTTTCAGCCGATGGAAAAATATTTCCCAAGCTCTTTCCTTACTTCAAAACATATCCGACAGGAACAGACAGACCCCATATCCACCAATCGCAAACTACAAGCAGCAACAAGCTGTACAAGTATCCTTTACCAGCCTGATGAATACCCTAATTCCTCTGTAAGCATTCGGCCTCGTGCGTGTTTTTTTCCCCTCTTTTCCTTCCTACCTTTGTGGCTTCATTATAA